>Ga0209542_10000541_pt1 | contig 91057 bp, 82 predicted proteins | sample RifCSPhighO2_01_FD_184028 | JGI IMG/M metagenome (GOLD analysis project Ga0209542, IMG submission 184028) | Soil microbial communities from Rifle, Colorado - Rifle CSP2_plank highO2_0.1 (SPAdes) (version 2) | ecosystem: Environmental > Terrestrial > Deep subsurface > Rock core/Sediment ...
TCTGGACATCGCAAGTCCAGATATAAATTATTCTAAGGTAACACCCCTTATATCACTGAAATTCATACTCTTAATCCAATCCAGAGTGTTGGTTCTATAATTCTCTGACCCTTTGAAAAACTTCAGCAAGAAGCTACGCGCAGTAACCGATGGGAAATTTGTTTTGCCAATATAATCAAGAAAGCTGCTCCAGCGGTACTTTTCAAGAAATTCGATGGCGATTTTTGGGTTTTTTACGATCCTATTTCTCCATTCCGGACTGACAAAATCTAACGGATTAAGATGTATATAGTACGGCATATGAATAAAGTGAGTTTCAGTATTCACTAAAACAGATTTGAATCGTCCTTCAAACAAAGCCCCAGTTCTCTTATATTTTTGATTAAAGTATTTTGCGTAACCCATATTAAGTTTTTTCATGAACTTGGAAACGCCCTTATCCACTCTGGGGCTAAGTAGTAAATGGTAATGATTTCCCATTAGACAAAAACAGTGAATATCAACGAGCAGTTTCCTTTTCCTAACCTCTGGACTTGCGATGTCCAGAGTTGTTTTTGTTTTAGAACGATAGCCCACATCTAAAACCCGCGCTTCATCGTTGAATTCATAAAGATCGTGTATAAATCTAAAGCGGTCTCGGTCATCTAAAAAAATGCTTCTTTTATCAACACCGCGATTCAGAGTATGAAAAAGCTCCATACTTCATTATAAATTAATCTCTGGACATCGCAAGTCCAGAGATTAATTTATATCCAAAACAGTTTCCCCGAGGAGGCCACCCGGCCTCCTTGTTTCTTTAAGAGCGCAAAGCAATCGCGGCTAGTTTTAGTATCGCTTCTTTAGTTTTAGCCACTACTAAGAATCTGCCGCTATGACAGAAAATTGCTCCTGGCACTCTAGCGACTTTTTCTAATTCTTCACCACTTTTCCCTGCCCAGCTTTCTGGCAAGTCTTTCCTATTAATAAAAGAGTCCTCCCGATCTCTCACCGCCCTAATGCTCCAAGTTCCGTCCACTCTTGGCATAATAAAAAATAACGGTTCTGGGAATTTAGACAAAAACTCCAGTGCTGGATATGGTTCGTCAAAAATAATCAGTTTTTTGTCTCGGCTTTCGTTATAAATTTTTACGATAATCTCCCTAGCCTCTAGACTATCCCTTTGCCTAGTGATTTCTCTGTTGAGTATAAGTTTGGCATAAGGTAAAACCTTTTCGAAGATTTCATCTACATTATTCTGCTCTTCTTTCCAGGTGGATAGAAAGGCGTTTAAAAAATCACCAACATCATAAATTTTAATATCTCCAAAGAGTTTTCTAGAAATCGCCACACCATTATCTATGGCATCGATTGGTTGCACCAAAATCTGATCAATATAATTGGCTATTTCCTGACTGCCACACAATTGTTCGCCATATTTCTTCCACACCAAACCAAAAGAAGCATAAGGGATGGAATTTTCTCGTTTGCCCGCTCCCCCGGCTTGATGGTGATCGAAGCAATTTTTGTCTGGATCATAAACACCGCCCACATCCACCACATAATCAGCTTCGGCAATAACAGCCTGGTCGCGTGAACGTACCACGCTTACCTCATGCTCTTTTTCCAAGACCAATAACAGTGTGGCCACAGCAAAAACATCATCCGCGTGAAAACTGGAATCATGAGTAATGATAGTGATGTCCTTCATGGGTTAGTTAAAACTATAACTTTTCTAGTAACTGTACGACATCGAATGTCGTACAGTAGGTTATTCTAGAACAACAGACGAAATCTCTTTATCTTTACAGTTCATATCTTTAAGCCAATCAACCATATTCAGTTTATACTTCTTTGGTCCTCCCAAAAAGTCAGAGAGAAACTTTCGCATCGTCACCGAGGGAAAATTGGTTTTTCCAATATAATCCAAAAAACTACTCCAGCGATAATTATTTAGAAAATTAATTGCTGACCGTGGATTGGACAGTTTTTTCTCTCGCCACCCAGGAGTAATCAGATCTAAAGGATTTAGGTGTATATAATAAGGTAGGTGAATAAAGTGGGATTCACTCTTAACCAACACGGATTTATACCTACCCTGAAATAATGCCCCAGTTCTTTCATATTTTTGATTGAAATATTTAGCATAACCCATATTCATTTTTTTCATAAATCTAGGAATTCCATCCGCGACCCTAGGACTCAATAGCAAGTGGTAGTGATTTGGCATTAAACAAAAAACGTGGATATCAACAAGTAGCTTCCTCTTCTTTCTTTCTGTATTACGACATCCGATATCGTTCATTTGATTAAAGTAACGAGAGGTAGTATTAACTCGATCTTGGTCGTTAAATTCATAGAGATCGTGGATGAAACGAAAATAATCCTTATCATTCATAAAGATTTTTCGTTTATCTACACCTCTATTTAGGACATGATATAGCTCCATGGAAATATTATATCACTTTGCGCCCACTGTACGACATCGAATGTCGTACAGTGGTTGTGAGGTTATTTTTTAATCAAGTGGGACAGACGTCTTAAAACCTGATCAAAGCCGGGAAGTAATTTTAATTTTTTAACCTCTGATAGGGTAGCCCATTTAAAATTTCTGGCCTCCCAATCTAATTTAACTTGATCGGTCTTTACTTCCACCAAAACCGGATGCACAATCCAAGTCTTTTTGTATTTAAACTCCTCTTGATCAAAAATTTCACCCAGACGAACGCGCTTGATCTGTTTCTTGGCAATACCCAGCTCTTCTCTTAATTCGTCTTCTATTTTTTCGGTTAGACTACGCTGATCATCTAAAAACCCTGAGATTCCATTCCAGTAATTCGGATAAAAATTTAACTCCGGACTGCGTTGTACCACCAAAATTCTATCCTTATACTTCAAAACGCAATTTATCACCGGCGCCCAACGCGCTTTAGTAAAATCTACTTGTCCGGGTTTGGGTTTAAATATTACTTTTTTCATTTGAACTAGTCTCGAGATTTAGACAGACGTAATAGCGCCTTCACAGCAAATTCATCCGCATAGCGTTCTTTGTCGAGTTGCCGATAGGCCTCCTCCTGGACATGCAACAGTTCCACTTCTTTGCTAATTCCAAGACTATGACAACGCTCAGCATACGCAGGGTTTTCAGCAAGCCAGGTGTCAAATCCACTAGCAGTAAGATCTTCCCGCAGCACTGCAGGTGCTATACCCGGTAGTGGTAGCTGATTAAGCTGAGCATTAGAATTAGCCCGCCACTCTTTCGTAGCTGTCTTCACATCTACACCATTTGCAAAGTTGATCAAAAAATCATAAGCGTGTCCAGCCTCATGAAAAAGAATGAAACATTGAATAGTTTTACCATCTATTTGTTCGAATGGGATGCCGAGCTGTAATGCCACTGCCCGGACACCATCTTCTCTGGAGTGCTTGAGTCGCGCAAAACGTTCTACCCCACCAGCCGCAATAACTATCCGTGGTGGATGGAGATCTGACTCTGGAAGATAGAACGCGCCACCCTCGAATGCAGGATCATCTTCAAATTTAAATTGAACATTCCGAATTTCCTGAAATGTTTCCTTTAACCAGTCTACTTCTGGCAAATCTTGGTGTACCACTTCCAACAATGGACGTTCGTGCATAAATTTATGCTCCATGGCATTTTTTGAACTTTTTACCGCTACCACACCAACAAGGGTCATTGCGATTAATTTCTCCGTGTGTCGTATCCTTTTTAACGGTGTGGCCAGGGCCACTCTCTTCACCGCCGAGATTAGCTACTGCTTGTTGGTTAACCACCGGGGCCGTCTGCGTTAGCCCGACTTTAAAAATCATCCCAGCCACCTGCAACTCGATATTCGCCAACAACTGCTCAAACATTTTCTGACCTTCAATCTTATACTCTACTAATGGATCACGCTGACCATAGGCGCGTAAGCGCACCGAGTCACGCAGATATTCCATGTTTTCCAAGTGATCCATCCACAACTCATCAATCACTCGTAGCAAGACTAATTTTTCTAACTGACGCATCTGTTCGCTCCCCATCTCCTTTTCGCGATTATCATAAATTGACCAAGCTAACTCAGTCAGAAAGTTATAAATCTCACCAGACTGTTCGCTTTCTTTTAATTTGGGCATCAGTTCCTCCGAGTAGCCTGTCATCGCTTTAAAGTTTTCAGCAATTTCTTTTAAAGCCAAATCCTCACCATCCTGGCCGACCGTCCTGAGGTGTGGGCTAACAAAACGTTCAATGGTTTGATGAATATGGGTACGAATTAAGGTTTTGTGATCGGTGGAGGCCAGAGCGTTGTCACGCTGTTCGTAAATCGCCGTGCGGTGGCGATTCATTACGTCGTCATACTCCAAAACATATTTACGGGCATCGAAATTATGACCCTCGATTTTACTCTGCGCCTGTTCAATGGCCCGCGAAACAAAACCACTACTGATCGCCTCGTCTTCTGCTACCCCCAAAGTTTCTAATACATTCTTCAAACGATCACCACCAAAAATACGCACCACATCGTCTTCCGTGGAAACAAAAAACTGGGCCGCGCCGGGATCACCCTGACGACCAGCCCGCCCGCGTAACTGATTATCAATACGCCGGGCTTCGTGCCGTTCGGTACCGATAACATAGAGGCCACCCACACCTCGTACTCGCTCAGCTTCCGCGGCCGAAGGTGGGTTGCCACCAAGAATAATGTCAACACCACGCCCGGCCATGTTGGTAGCCACCGTCACCGCCCCAGCCCGACCGGCCTGGGCAATGATCTCGCCTTCTTTTTCATGTTGCTTGGCATTCAGCACTCGATGGGGTACGCCAGCCTGCTCAAGCATGGTGGAGAGTAGCTCATTTTTTTCAATAGAAACCGTACCCACCAAAACTGGCTGACCGGCAATGTGGCGAGTTTTTATTTCTTCCACCACTGACTTAAACTTGCCCACTTCGGTTTTATAGATATTATCCGGCAGGTCAACCCGTTGCGGTACTTTGTTGGGTGGCACCACTACTACTTCGAGATTATAGACCTTAAACAACTCCTCAGCCGAGGTGGCCGCCGTACCGGTCATGCCAGCCAGTTTTTTGTATAAACGAAAATAATTTTGGAAGGTAATGGTGGCTAGGGTGCGTGATTCTTTTTGTACGCTGACCCCCTCCTTAGCCTCCACTGCCTGATGCAAACCGTCCGACCAGCGCCGACCAGGCATTAAGCGACCAGTGAACTCATCGACAATAATTACCTCGTCGTTTTTTACGACATAATCACGGTCACGCTTGAATAAAACACTAGCCTTTAGTGCTTGCTCAAGATGATGCACATAGCGTGTACCACCTTCTTCGTAAATATTGGTTAAACCCATGGCCTTTTCCACCTGCTCGATTCCTTCCTCGGTTAAGGTCGCGGCTTTTAATTTTTCATCAATATTGTAGTCGGTGTTGGCTTGTAGACTAGGAACAATTTTGGCAAAGGTGCTATAAAGCTTGGTTGATTCAGCATCGGGCATTGAGATAATCAAGGGCGTGCGCGCCTCATCAATTAAAATCGAGTCCACCTCGTCAACGATCGCAAAATGGTGACCGCGCGCCTGCACTTTTTGCTCCAAGCTGCCAACCAAATTATCACGCAAATAATCAAAACCAAATTCATTGTTTGTGCCATAGGTGATGTCGGCTTGGTAAGCTTCGCGCCGGGTAACTGGACGCAGGAACTCATGCACTACCTTGAAGGCACCAAGCAGATCACGACCTTGGTCTAAAACAGATGTTTCGCCTTGGTCATTAGACATTAGACTTTCGTCATAAAGAAAACTAGAGTCATGATTTAGCACACCCACACTTAAACCGAGTGCGTTATAAATCTGCCCCATCCAGACGGCGTCACGGCGTGACAAATAATCATTTACCGTTACCACATGCACACCACCATTGCTGGACGAATCTGCTAGAGCGTTTAGGTAGGTCGCTAAGGTGCTAGTTAAAGTTTTACCTTCGCCGGTGCGCATCTCCGCAATTTTACCTTGATGTAAAACCATGCCACCGATTAACTGCACACTGAAGTGGCTTTGCTTAATGGTACGACTAGCGGCTTCACGTACCAAAGCAAAAGCTTCCGGCAAAAGATCATCGAGCGTTTCGCCCGTACTCAAGCGTTTACGAAAGTCACTGGTTTTACTTTTTATCTGCTCGGCACTGAGTTGTGAATATTCTGAAGCCAAAGCATCAATCCGCTCTATGGTCGGTTGTAGATCACGCAAGTAGCGCGCATTAGTATCACCAAATATTTTAGTTAGTAGAGACACTGGTTTAAATTAAAATTATTTTTTGCGCGTTATCACTCGTTCTTTAAGTTTGCGCATCTGAGCACTCAGCTCCTTAAAAGCCTCACCTATGGCATCCGGCAAAGAATAATGTTTTGCTTCCGCTCGCAAAACTTTACCGAGCAAGTCTAAATTAATTTCTGCATAAAATACTGGCCCGCTCTGATGGTGCTTGGATGGCTTACCGACTTCCACGCGTAAGATAATATCTTGTTTACTCCAGCGCGTTAAAAGACGTTTCAGGGCTGCTGCTTTGGCATCTACCAGAAAGCGAATACTATCGCTTAACTCGATGTTTTTGCCATGTAAGATAGTTTCCATATGAATGTATCCTAAGCTAAAAAATGGTAAAAAACAAACTCCCCACGGAGTGAGCCTTTGCTTGGCTGTGGGGAGTTGTTTTTCAGTAGCTAGACTCTCTTGCGCTTGGCTACTTTCCTTTTGGCTGTCTTCTTCTTTGCTACTTTTCTTTTTTTTGCCATTTTTTTTGAAGGTTGCGGTATTCGACGAACGAATACTATCCCTCCTAGTTAATCCGCCTAGTGGCGAATAATTTTTTGTGACAGCTGACCAAACTGTCATTAAAATTCTTGGTTATAAAAACTTTTACTAAGATAATTATAACGCAAAAAAGTTTTGTCTAGAAGAAATGTGTTGATAACTTGTAAAAATTAAATTCATTTTTATTCACAGTGAAGACTGTGGAAAAATTTCTACCGGAAGCAATAAATTTTTCGCCCGACATTCTCAACCAATGTTTGCCTAAAGCATCCAACTGATAAACTTTTTTGTCTCCCGTTAGCCGAATTAAATTACTCTCCGGAATTCTTTCTAAACGAGCCTGATCTAAATCAACCACTTGCGCAAAACTCCAATTATAAAAACGGAAGATTTTTTCACTACGAATCCAACGTCGGTAACCATTTTGATAAAGATAAACTTTACTATCGCCCAGCGCTCGAATGAGACTACCGTCAATCAGATTATTACCACTAACCACATCAACCACGCTTGGAGAGGTTGCTTCCTCTGGGGTGATTAGACTAATGTCACCAACTCGTTTAGCCCGTAAAGTCAGCCGCGTAGTCATATCATTATCGGTGAAACCTTTCTGTTTAGAAAACTTTGCCGGGATTAAAACAACTTTATTCACTCCGGAGTCGAGTTTGATGAAAATACTTGGAGTAGCTAAGTTAATCAAATTATAAAATTTTATCGCGCTGGGCTGATTATTTTTATAAAGTACCGCCGCCAAACGAAAATCGGCTAATTGATTACCGCTTAGATCCAACTGCAAAATATTATTGTTACCGGAGACTAAGTTGCCTAATTCTAACCACTTAGCCTGCCAGTCAGAAAAATTTTCTTGGAAAACATACTCTCCCCCGTCACCCAAGTTATTTAAGGTACGTGTTGACGCTACCGGCAAAGCGCGACGAATATTTTCATTGCGATAACCGCTCCAACTCTCTAACTCAACATCATCCACCAAATTAACCACCGCCCAGCGCATAAAAACATCACTAGCCGTTAGTTTACTACCACTGGCTGACAAAGCATTACTCAGCGCCATCATTCCAGTGCTAGTACCCCGCAAGGTATCACGTAAAACGGTTGGACCAAACTGCTCGGCTAGGTACTGAGAAAAAAACGTGATCTGGGCATAGTCGGAGGCCTTATTTTTCCACTCAGTCAAACTATCCGTTGGATCGGCTAACCAGTTTGCTAGACGTAATTGTAGACTAGAGTTGCTATAGGGATTATTATAGCCCAGCAATTCAACTGAATATTCCGAACGCATTTCGTTTAGCCAAACATCATCATCTAAATTGCGAACAAAATTACGTTGATAAAAAGAAATGAGATGTTGAAACTCGTGCGCTAAAAAAACAAAGCTGTGACGTTCATCTTTCAATGCCCGCACATTGACCACAATCATTTCGCGCTCATTAGATTGTATTGCTAGACGACGCGGAAACTCATTGTTTGTATTAAAATATCCCCCGGCCGTGTCAATTAGATCAGACAATACAATTACTAAGCGTGGATCATTGTCTACACCTGGGTTTGGTTCGCTCCCCCAAAAACCAGTTTCTATTGGGTAAATACGTTGATCAAATTCCTGTAACAGTTGTTCTACCTGAAAGCTTAAATTGGTTTGTTGGTTATAATCCAATGTTTGCCAGTAGGTATCTTCAACAAAATATTGCGCATGCTCACCTGTCCAACGCAGGGTAGCGGTCAGTTGAGTGCGTCCAGTCCGATCATATTCAGTATTAACAAAGAAATTTTGACTAACACCGATATCGCTCGCCCTGGTTCCGCTTGGCCAAAACCCTATCAGTACTACTGAGGGAACTAAGAGAGCGAGGATTTTATTTCTCAACAACATCAATCCATTTTAGCACATTCGTGGCCATACCGTTTGTTTAAGCTTAGACAGGGCGGTGGCGGTGGACAAATCTGTTACTTTATAGTATTATATAGACTGACCATGAAACGCTTTACTCTACTATTAACTGATATCACCATTCTTTACGGATCATTGCTGATCACTCTATTAATCCGTTATGGTGGCGGTGGTGAATTGGGTAATGCCATAAATTCACATTTTCTCCCCTTTACGGTCTTATTCCTGCTCTGGCTTTTCGTTTTTTATGTCGCCAGTTTATTTGAAATTTCGGTGCTGAAGAACGGTACAGCTTTTTACGCCCTCTACGGTCGCACCATTTTGATCAATGCTATCCTGGGTATTGTTTTCTTCTACCTAACGCCATTTTTTGCCATTGCCCCTCGGCGTAACCTGTTTCTCTTTATTATAATTTTTGCCCTGTTAGATTTTGGCGCCCGCGTCTTGTTTAATAAAATTATTCTCACCTCCACTTTTAAGCGCCGCACTATTGTCATGGGCTTAAACAATGCCACCGTGCAATTGGTAAAGATGATCGGTGAAAACCCGCAGTTTGGCTATGAAATCGAAGCCATCTTTGCCAGCAAAGCAGAGCCAACCTTAGCTGAACAAATTAATATTCCTGTCATTCACGAGTTTGCCGACTTGCAGACCATCATCACAGAAAAAAATATTGAAACCATTGTCATTAGTCCAGAAACTTATCAACTTCCTCAGATGATAGAGTTATTTTACCAGCTTATTCCCTTACGTATTAGATTTTATAACTTAGCTGATTTCTACGAACAAGTCAGTCAAAAGGTAATTTTAGAAAGCATCGATCAAGCTTGGTTTCTGCAAAATTTTTCAGAAAGCAGTAAACGTACCCTGGAAATTAGCAAGCGCCTCTTTGACACGGTCATGGCGGTTGCTTTCGGTCTATTAGCATTAGCTCTCAGCCCGCTAATTATTTTAGCAATCAAGTTGGACTCGACTGGCCCAGTGATTTTTAAACAAACCCGCGTCGGTCGCTTAGGACACAAATTTAAGATTATAAAATTCCGCACCATGATCGAGAACGCTGAAGAAAAGTCTGGCGCGGTTTGGGCGGGTGAAAACGATACCCGTATTACACGCATTGGTCGCTGGCTACGCCGTACTCGTTTAGACGAAATTCCGCAACTATGGAATATTTTGAAGGGCGACATGTCCTTCGTTGGTCCGCGTGCCGAACGACCGGAATTCCATAAAGAATTAAAAGAAAATATCCCCTTCTACGAAGAACGCTACTTGATCAAACCCGGCCTATCCGGCTGGGCCCAGATTCAGTACCGTTATGGAGCCTCCATCAAAGATGCCGCCGAAAAATTGCAATACGATTTGTACTACATCAAACACCGTTCGTTGATGCTAGATCTAGCAATTATTCTCAAGACCATCAATATCGTCCTGCGCCAACTGGGTCGTTAGCAGACTAGAGCGTTCGCCCAAAAGAGTGAACAAATTTTTCAGCTTCACTGCGAAAGCTTGGATCAAGCCTTACTGCCTGCTGGGCCGCCATTACCGCCTCATCCAGCCGATCAACCCCAAAATAGGCAGCAGCAAGCTGAGCATAGTAGTTGGCGATTTTACTGGCTTGAGTTGCGTCACTAGGTTGTTCGGGTTGTAAAACCAATAGGTGTTCATATAGCCACACCAGTCTTTCGTAATTTATTGGTTTGTAACCACTATAGACACTAATTAGCCGGGTCAAGTCATGTTCTCTAAAACCATTATAGCCAAGGGCAATGGCCTGTTCAATTGAATTTATGCCCTCAGCCGTTTGTTCACTATCCAACTGAGTAACAGCCAGGTACCACCAAGATAGACCAACGGTTGGATTCAAATCTAAAGCCTTACGAAAATTTTCTTTGGCCCTAATATAGTCTCTTTTATTAAGGTAGGCTTGGCCAATTTCATAGTAAGTACGGACAAAAGTGGGCGCAATTTCTAAAGCGCGCAGACTATTTTGTAAAGCCAGGTCGTTGTAAAGAGATTTTGGATCATCTTTTCCTAAAACAATATAAGTCCTGCTAATGTACAGATAAGGTAAGTAATCGTTATCCTGTGGTGGAATGTTTTTCTTTAACTGATCAATTAAATAAAGCAGTAGTTCACTGCGTTGCTTGGGTTGGTAGGCACTCATATTTTCAAAAACATACTGAGCGAAACGATGACAAATTTCATACTTCCCAAAAGTGTCGTAGGCTAAAGCCTCTTTAAACTTAACCAGTGCCCCAGCATAATCACCGGCCCAGCTAGCCACAATCCCACGTGTAGTAACATAGTTGGCCCGTGCTGGCTGAATGGATGTTTTTAAAACAGAAAATATTACCGCTACCAGCAACACGGCTACTAAGGGAGCAGAATAGCGCAGAGGTTTAGTCGCCTCCACTGTCTCCTTTCTTTGTACAAAATTAATATCGTACAAAAAACTTGTTAGCCCGATAAATACAAACAGGACAATAAAATTAGCACTAGTATCAAAAATAAAAAGATTGTGAACCAAATAAGCTAACAAGCCAGACAACAAAACAGCAGCACCAGAAGCATCTTCTTTGTGCTGTGCTTTTTTGTAAATCTTCCACAGTATTTTTATCAACACAAGAAAAATTGTCAGATATGCCACAATGCCAACTAACCCCATGGTAACCAAAACTTCTACAAACATGTTATGCGCACGATCAAAGAAAGTTTCTGAACCAGAGCCCTGATAAAACAACGGATTAAAATGATTAGAAAATGGCAAGTTGAAATTCTCTGGTCCATAGCCCAATAAAATAGTCTTGTAACTATCATTCCAGCCATCTATCCCCGCCTGCCAAGCCCAGAAACGTGTTTGCACCGTTCTGGTCTGCGAAGAAACATCAGATAAGCGGCTAAAGTATGGGCTAGACTGCACAAAATCGCTTTGCCGATTAAGCACCAACAAACCCTCCCCTACAACTAAAAATACTAGTAAAACAACCAGCCAACGCGTTAAACGTAAAAAACCGCGTTGACGGACATAGAGCCAGACCATTAATCCTAACCCCAAAACACTGGCTAACAACGAACCACGTACGGCAGTAGAAAAAACAGCAATTAGGTTAAGCAAAAAGGCGATCCCATAAAACCAGCGGCTACTTTTGGTTTGTGCGGGGGATAATAATAACCATAGCGCAAAAAAGACATTAACCAACTCATAGCCAGCAAATAAGGCTGGGTTACCAATGGTACCAAAGATACGCGAACGACCACCAGCCCCGACGATTAAGTCCCAGTTGGTCTTCTGTAAAAAACCGTAAAAAGTGGAGAGGAGACTGACCACCACTGAAATCTTAATTAAGCGCACCCATTGTTCACGCGTGCGCAACATGCCAGTCATAATTACAAAAAAGAGCCAATAATGTAGAAAAGTGAACCAGCCGCCCATGCGTTCCATGGTGCCCATCACGCTCTGGTAGATATTTCCCCCAGCAAAAGCCGTTACGCCAAAAACTGCACTAAAAGCAGTGATCGCCCAAAATAATGGTGTGGCCCGTGGTAACCAGCGCCGATCACGCATCACCAAAACCAAATACAACACGGCAAGAATTTCTATCCAAGCCCGCATTACTACTACCTTGCCAAAATGAAAAGGTGAAAGATAATCAGAGAAGATAATTAAAGGGACTAGAGCAACCAAATATACCCCCCAGCGCACAAGCTTAGTCAGGTTGGTCTCTTTAAGCATAGAATTATAGTAGCAAAAAAGACTAGTCAGACAAGGGTGTAACTGACTGACGCTTGTTGAGATAAGTAATTAGATAAAAGAAGGAGTAGAGATGTGAGACAGTAAACCAAAGTGTCACCGCGATGATTGCCCCCCATATACCATATAATTTAGTCAGGTATAAACCCAGTGGAACACCTACACCCAGGGTTACCAAATTAATAATAATCGAGGTCTTTACTCTATTGATTGCCCGCCACATCGGCCCCAAACCAACCCCAATACCATAAAAAATGCCGTAGACCAGGAAGCCATAAACATATTTAGCTCCTGGACTAAAATTGATACCGTAAATTATCTTAAAAACAACCGGCGCAACAATAATTGTTCCCAAGGTTAGCAATGTTGATAAAGCCATGGCGTAAAGTGAAACTTTAATAAAATTCTTTTTCATTTTAATATTTTCCTGAACCTGCATCTTGGGAAATTCAGCATTTAGTAAAACAGAAATTGGTCCAAGCAAGCTCATCGCCAGGTTGACGAAACCAAAGGCTAGCTTAAAAAAGGTAACCTCAGTAGTTGCGATATAAATACCAGACAACACCACCGGTAAGATGAAATAAAGACTAGCAATATTTTTATCTACCGCTACCCAGAAACTAAAGCCAAAGTATTTTTTCAAACTCACTCGCTTGCCTTGAATAACTAAATTGCGCAATGACGGCAAAAGCTCATCAGATTTTCTCGCCCACTCCCAAATCAATAGAGCAACCACACAAATTATTGCCGCCCCCAATAAGTGTCCACTCATTGCTCCAACTACTCCCATACCGACAAAAACCAACAGCACCGAAAATAGGTAACGTATAGTAACATCCGCCACCAACAGAGTAGTCATTTGTTTTATCTTCCCAGTAATCTGTAATGCAATCTGAGAAAAAGAAAAAAAGAAGCTGGAAACAATGGAGGCCAGCACGACAATGCCAGCAAAAAACCCAATCTGTGCTTGACCGTAGAATCTTTGCGCTATGCTAGGAAGAAAAAACACTACTACCAATGAGACCGCGGCAGTGATAAAAGACATTTTTAAAAGAAAGGCAAAAGCCTGACTGATCTCGTCCTTATTTCGCTGGCCATAAGCTTTACCCAAAATTGAGACAATCGCGTCCTGTATTCCAGAACCTAACAGAATAGTGGCCAACCCGGCTAAGCTGAAGGCGATTGAATAAACACCAAACAATTGAGGCTGAAGCAAGCGAGCAATCACCACTCCCGCCGCCGCTTGCAAAAAATTGGTAAAAAAACTCCCGACCTGCAGAGAGGCGACACTTCTGACAAAAGGGTGCTCGCGCAGATATGGTAGTCTTTGTTTAATTAAATCCATAGAAATCAAGTCAGCGCCCTACCGGTCTTTACTACAAAAAAGGTTATGGTATATATTATATAAATCTAATGAGTTTCACAACTTAACCAATGAAAAAAACTGCCCCAAAGAAAATTGCCCTAATTACTGGCATTACTGGACAGGATGGTTCATACCTAGCGGAATTACTGCTTAGCAAGGGTTACCAGGTACACGGTATTATTCGTCGCACCTCTACTTTTAACACTACCCGCATTAATCACCTCTACCAAGACCAGCACATCAACGAAGTGAGGCTCTTTTTGCACTACGGCGATCTGTCTGATGCTAGCACCATCCGCCGATTAATTTACAAGATCGCCCCCAACGAAATTTATAATCTGGCCGCCCAATCGCACGTTAAAGTTTCTTTTGACATCCCGGAATACACTGCTGACATCACCGCTCTTGGACCATTGCGCATTCTCGAAGCAATCAAAGATTATGAATTAAACACCGGTAAGAAGGTTAGATTCTACCAAGCTTCCAGTTCAGAAATGTTCGGTTCAGCGCCTTCTCCACAAAACGAAAACACTCCATTTCATCCACGCAGTATCTATGCCTGCTCCAAAGTATTCGCCTACCACACCGTAATAAATTACCGTGAAGCTTATGGAATTTACGCTGTCAACGGTATTTTGTTCAACCATGAAAGCCCGCGCCGAGGCGAAACTTTTGTTACCCGAAAGATCACGCGCGGGATCGCTCATATTGTAGCCGGTTTAGAGAAAAAGATTTACTTGGGTAACCTTGATGCCAAGCGTGATTGGGGTTATACACCAGAGTATGTCGAAGCCATGTATCTAATGTTGCAGCAAGACAAACCAGAAGATTTTGTTATCGGCACCGGCGAAACCCATACCATTAAGGATTTTTTAGAATTAGCTTTTCAGGAGGCTGGCCTCGGTGATTATAAAAAATATGTCGTTATCGATAAAAACTATCTGCGCCCAACCGAGGTTAACGTCTTAAGAGCCGACCCCACCAAAGCCAAAAAGAAACTTGGCTGGCAGGCAAAAACAAAACTCCCTCAGTTGGTTAGAATTATGGTAGAAGCCGACCTCAATGCCGAGCAATAAAAAAATCCTATTGACTGGTGGAGCTGGGTTTTTGGGTAAATTTGTTGTTCAAGAACTCATTAAGCAGGGCTACAAAAAAGAAAATATTTTCATTCCACGGTCTAAGCAACTTGACCTCCGCAAACTAGAAAATTGCCAGAAAGCAGTTCGTGGCAGAGATATTGTCATTCATCTAGCCGGCAACGTTGGCGGTATTGGTTATAACCGTGAAAAGCCTGGTGAACTGTTTTATGACAACTTGATGATGGGGGTACAGCTAATGGAGACCGCCCGTCAAGCCGGTGTCGAGAAATTTGTTGCCGTTGGTACAGTTTGCGCTTATCCCAAAAATACCCCAGCTCCCTTTAAAGAAAAGGATTTATGGATTGGCTATCCAGAGGAGACTAATGCCCCTTATGGCTTGGCTAAAAAAATGCTTTTGGTTCAGGCGGTAGCCTACCGACAGCAATATGATTTCAATGCTATCTATCTCCTGCCCGTAAATCTCTATGGTCCAGGTGACAATTTTTCTACCAACAGTTCACACGTCATACCAGCTTTAATCAGGAAGGTACGTGAAGCAAAAGAAAACCAGAGTAAGTTTATTGAAGTCTGGGGAAGTGGCCAGGCCTCGCGCGAATTCCTATATGTCGAGGATGCTGCGCGCTCCATTGTTTTGGCCACTAAAAAATATAACAGCTCTTTGCCAGTAAATATCGGCAGTGGCCAAGAAATAAAAATTAGTCAGTTAGTTAAGTTGATCTGTAAACTAATGGGTTACCGGGGAGAAATCCGTTGGGACAAAACCAAACCAGATGGCCAGCTACGCCGTCGGTTGGATGTTTCCAGAGCTAAAGCGGAATTTAACTTCCAAGCCCGTCATAGTTTAGAAACCGGATTAAGAAAAACGATTGCCTGGTTTAAACAAAATCATTTAATTTAAAACTAAAAAATGAAGATTTATTATGTGAATATTACTAAGCTTCCGCCACCACGCGACGTAGTTTATTTGCGTGGACTGAAAGAAAATGGCGTAGAGGTGATTGAATATTTAGACGATTCGCCCGCCCTAGCTAAATTTTGGAAAATATATCGGCACCATCGCACCTTGAGGGGCGATTATGATCTGGCTCTGGTCGGTTATTCGGCGCATATCTTGGTGCCATTTATAAACCTAATCAGTCGCAAACGCATTGTTTTCAACGCCATTGGCTCACTTTATGAAGGTATCATTGTCTCTCGCAATTATAATAGATGGCTCTCGCTAAAAGCCTTGTACTGCTGGCTGGTGGACTGGTTAGCCTTCCACTCGGCCGATTTAATCTTAGTAGAAAGTTACCAGCAAAAGCACTACATTCAAAAACGTTTTTTTGTTTCGGAAAAGAAGTTGGTACGAGCCTGGACCGGAGCCGATGATCAGGTCTTTTATCCCGACCTAGCGGTAAAAAAATTGCCCGCATTCACTGTACTTTTCCGTGGCCTATTCACGCCGGAATCGGGCATTGAATATGCTCTAGAAGCCGCTCGGATTTTAAAAGCTGAAAATATAAAATTCCGTATTATCGGCCGCGGTATGCTGGACAAAAAAGTGGCTGATTTTATCGAACGCCACCAACTAAACAACGTGGAATGGATTAGAGAAAGAATAGACGATTCCGTTCTGCGCCGACTGATGCTGGAAACGCATTTGAGCTTAGGTCAGCTCTCTAACCATGAGCGCCTGGAGCGCACCATCCCACATAAAGCTTTTGAGACCCTGGCGCTTGGGTTACCCTATTTAACCGCCCGTGCCCCCGGTATCTTTGAGCTGTTAAAAGAAAAAGAGACCTGCTTGGCCTGCTTACCGGCCGATGCCATTGACCTAGCAGAGAAGATTCGCTTCGCCAAAAACAATCCAGCGGTTTTGACCAGAATCGCGGATAATGGTTATCGTTTATTTCAAGCCGATCTAAAGCCGGCCAACCTGGCTAAAGTTCTAATCCAGGATCGGATCGACCAGGTCAAAGAGCATACTACTTGTCGCGTCTCAGGAGAGAAGCTAACGCCGCTTTTTTCTTTGGGCGAGATCCACCTATCTAATTTTATACCCTCCGACCACCGTGGCACCCTACACAAGGAGGAGTTAAAACTTTGTCTTGCTCCACAATCTGGTCTAGTACAATTAGCGCATACCACCCCACCCGACCTGATGTATTCCCAGTATTGGTACAAATCCGGCACTAACGCGACTATGACCAGAGAATTATCGGATATTGCCACCTCGGTACAGCAGTTGATGCGCCTAAAAAAAGGTGACGTCTGGATAGATATTGGGTGCAACGATGGAACTTTATTAAAAAATATCCCGCCAGAAATCGTGCGCGTAGGTTTTGAGCCGGCACAAAATATTCATGGAGCCGAGACACATGCCGACCTAGTGATCAAGGACTATTTCTCCGCTGCCGCCTATCAACGCACTAGTTATGGCGATCGTAAGGCCAAGGCGATTACTTCCATTGCGATGTTTTATGATTTAGATAACTTACATGCTTTTGTGCGAGATGTTAATGTCATTATGGATGATGATGGCTTGTGGATTATCCAGATGAGCTACCTGCCACTAATGCTCAAACAGTCGGCCTTTGATAATATTTGCCATGAACATGTTACCTATTTTAGTTTATCTTCTTTAAAGTATCTACTAGACCAACACCAGTTAAAGATCGTTGACTGCCAACTAAATGACACCAACGGCGGCAGTTTTCGTATCTATATCCGCAAGCAAAATGCTAACCCGATAATGTTTGCCAGCGCTCCCTACCGCGACGTGGCAGATTATCGAGTGGCCACCGTGTTAAATCATGAAAAGGCCTTGCAACTAAATAGCCCCAAGACTTATCAAGCTTTTCATGAAAAAATTCTGGCTCTACGCGCGCAAACGGTTAACTTTATTAAACAAGAAAAAGCCAAGGGCAAACGTATTTGGGGTTACGGCGCCTCCACCAAAGGCAATACCCTATTGCAATGGTTCGGATTAGACAACCACCTGATCGAGGGCATTGCCGAACGTTCGCCGGCTAAATATGGCCTGCGTACCGCTGGCACTAACATCCCGATCTACTCCGAAGAGGAGATGCGCCAGCGTAAACCAGACTACCTATTGATGTTGCCCTGGCATTTCGTCAACGAGTTTCGCCAGCGCGAGACCCAGTACTTGCAGGCCGGTGGTAAGTTTATTGTTCCCTGCCCAGAATTTAATATTATTGAGGCCTAAATATGAATATGAAAAATAGCCTAACTAGTAAAACTATAATCATCACCGGCGCGGGTAGTGGGATCGGCCAAGCCACCGCGCAAGTATTGGCAGAAGCCGGTGCTACTATTATTGCGGTAGGTAAGAGTAAAAAGCATCTGGATGAAACTCAGACAGCGATAATCGCTAGTGGCGGAGTGTGCTTTTCATTTATAGTTAACCTGGAAAATCTGGAGGAGATAATAAAATTTTCAAAAACTATAAAAAAGCGGTTTTCCACTATCGATTGGTTAATTAATTCCGCTGGCTACATCGAGCATGAGGAAAAACTGAAAGACTTTTCTGCTATGTTTAGAGTAAACACCCTGGCGGTAATTTACTTAACCAGATTACTTTCACCACTACTGAAAGAGAGGGGTGGTGTTATTAATATATCCTCTATTGCTGGTATTTGGGGTAGTTCCGACTCGCCGGTCTATGCTGTCTCCAAAGTAGCCTTGAATTTTTATTCTAAGGTGACGGCGCAGAATTTTACGCAGGTTAAATCCAACTTGAGTTGCCTTACTATTTGTCCCGGCCGAACCAATACTCCCATGCGCCAAAAAATCGCTGGTGATGCCAAGCTTTACCAAGATCCAGAGGTAATTGGAAGAGTTATCAAAAAAGTCATCACTGGAAAAAGCCAGTTTAAAAATGGCGATATGGTAATTGTAAAAGATGGCCAAGCTAAACTATACGAAGCAGAAGATTAGTATTTTTCGTAGGACTTCTCCTGAACAATATCGGATTTAAGTAGTAAGTTGATCTCTTTCCAGATCGCCGCCCGATCATCATTGTTTTGGTAGGCGGTACGCGCAGCGGCAATAAAACGTGTGCCAAAATCTTCCTCCCGCTCGCAAGCCCGCTTAATATCCTCTGCCTCCCAACCACGCAGACTGGCCGCCTTAAGTTTGGCCTTCAGACTTTCCAGCGCCGGCGAGTTGACAATTTTTTCCTGCCATATCACCAGCAACTTCTCTAGTTCGTTCTTGATGTTTTTATTCTTTTCCGGATCGGTGATTTTTTCCGCTTTGATTTCCAAAATGCAGATCTTATCAATCAACTCGGCTGGAGAGATTGGAATTAGAATACTATTAGTTTTGCCCATGGTCTAGATATTAACTCTTTAATATAAAAAAAGAAAGCCACCCGCTTTGGATGGCTTTGCTCTCAAAAAACTACTTGCCTACTGCTTACTCACCGAGTATTGGACAAATCTTATCTGGATTTTTCAAATATGCCAGGTAAGCCTCCAGGTAATCGCGGTGCCGAGGGTGTTGCATTTTGTTGAAAGGCAGATCACCGATCTCAAACCAGCGAAGGTCTTCCCTTTCCACTACCTCTCCGACGGGATAGCACAACAACAGCACGCATAGCGGAAAGGAAAAGGGGTGATTCAACCATTTGGAAGTCGCCAGCACTCCTACCACCTTCACTTCTCCTAAACCCGCATCCTCTTGCACTGTCCGATTACAAAATTCCTGCACCGATTCGAGGGGTTTAATATAGCCACCCATCACTTGCCAGCCGTCCCAGGGATCGTCGCTCCGATAGCGCAGAAGGACTCTTCCCTTCTTTTTCGGATCCACCACCAATACCTCACCCGCTCCCCAGGTACAAAGTTGATGAAATGGTTTATAGGCTGGTCCAGGAATCCAGCGGTCTCTTCTTCTTGCCAATTCCTGTAGGAGTCGCCCCAAGAGCTTCCCCCTGGCTTTGGGAGTTAGCTGTGTCTCAACACTCACCAGCGACCCCCAAAATATCAGGAAACAAAAAGTTACAGAAACAAAAATAGTGAACAGGTTAATTGAGACGCCCCACTTTGCAAGGTAGATCAAGGAGGCGTATAACATCGCACCGATCAAAACCCCTCGACAAATCACACCAACAATTTTTGGCATATCGCTCCCTTCTTGAAAAAAGGTTAACTATTCAGTTTTTAAGAGCTTCTTACTTACATATCATAACATACTTTTACAGCATACGTCAATATCACGTAAGTCAGATTCCTAGTGCCGAGAGGATGACAGTCAGTTCTTTCTGGACGACTTCTATAGTGAGCGAGTTGATCTTTTTATCTTCTGCCTTGGCGATACGGTTAAGCGATCCGGGAGGACGGTGGTACTCCCGCTCATCGGTTGGACCAACCAACACTAAATTTGGAATATCAAAAGCATCGGCGGTTACCATAGGGCCACTGTCGTTGCCAACGATCAATTTACTGTGCGCGATGAAGGCCTTAAACTCATCTAGCGGCTGGTTGAGTAGATTAACTACTGGCGTATTGCCTAAACAACGCAACGTTTCAGAGATTGACTCTTCGTCTTTACCAGCACCAATCAAAAATAGTCTGGCGTTATGTTTTTCATATAAATATTTCCCCAGCCGTGCAAAGCGTTCGGCTGGCCACCAACGCTCAGGAGTGGATCCACCCACCGCCATACCGACAATAAAATCTTTTTGTGGATCGATATTTTTTTCTGTAAAAAGTTGTAAGATTTTTGTTTTAGCTTCTGTTGAATAGTACAACCGGAAGTGCGCATCGCCAGTATTGGCTTTTATCGGATCCAATAAAGCCAAATAGAGCGGTGGCACATAAACCCCCGACTGAAAGGGCTTAGTCACCACCAAACGCTTTAAAAGATTATACAACCAAGATCCCTGACCAGCCTCGACCCAAGTAAAAACTGAAATACACCGAACACCGGAGAGATAGAGCAGGGCCAGTCCCTCGATTGAACCAAGATTAGCTAGACAAGCAAAGTCAAACCGTTCGTGACGCAGACGACGCAGGATGGTAAAAAAATTATCTTGATAAAAAATCAGCTCATCAATATCAGGATTAAAAGCCATCACCTCACCCACCCGGCCACCACCAACCAAAGTTAATTTTGCTTCTGGATAAGTTTGTTTTACTGCCCGGAAAAGCGGCGTGACATAAACCATATCCCCGACGTGTGGCTTGGAGCGGAAAAACAAAACCTTTTTTACTTCAGCTGGTGTTTTTTTGGCTGAGCCACGAAAAATCCAGTAAACCAAACATAGTCCAAACAGCAACAGATTTTTAAATTTTACCACCAGTTTGTTAATCATTTTGTTAGTTTAATACAAGCCACTGCCCGCGCGGCGGCCGCGCCATCGGCCTCAATTTTCTTAGTAGTATGGATATTAAAATATTTTACACCTTCGGCCTGCTCACGGGTACTAACATCCCATCCGCCCGAGTGGTATTTGTAGTACGTTACTACAGACTGCTTCCAGGGGCAAACGCTCACTACTTTATCTACCATTTCGGGAGTAAACTGTTGCATGAAACCAATATTAACATACTGGCCGAAAGGCACTGTTAGGAGCAGGGTCCCGCCCGGGCGCAAGACTCGATAAAGCTGCTTCAGCGCGACTAGATAATCGGCCGGATGATTTTCCGCATATTTTTGTTCGTGTGTATAAATAGCTTGGTTATCTAGACCAACATGTTCGAGAGTAGAGATGCAAGTGATAGCATCAAAGGCTTGATCTGCAAACCGAAGTTTACGCATATCACCATAGGTATATCTCACACCTTGCCGCGAAAAATTATTGGTCTCGGGAGCCAACGTAATAATGGTCAGTTTTTTGTTTTTGAGTTTGGAGTGAATAATGAGTGGCAAAAAGTTTAAGGCCGAGCCAGCATCTAGTAGGCTTAGTGGCTGTTCCGATAACTGTGCTAATGCCCAAGGCAGTTCAATGATGCGCTCATCAATGCCAAAGCCATACCCCCGCGGCAGATTGCCGCCACGCTCGAATAGTTGCCTAAGCCTCGGGTCATTAATAGCTTTAGCTATCGCCCGCCACTTGTATTCAAAATATCCCCTGCTCCAGGGCTTTTCCCCACCAGCGTAAAACCGACTAATCCTTAGCCAGCGCCGCAAAAAGCGGTAAGAACTTTTTCCTAGTTCAAAAATTCTCTTCACAATTTATCAAAACTATACCAGATCAGCAAAACAATACAAAAGCCGGGCGGTATCGTCCGGCTTTTGTGAAAAACTAAAGTCTATTTGCGTTTATAAATTGGCAACTGACTGAGGGCGGAATAAACCGAACCAAAGTTAGTGCCCTTGGCCGTATACCAGTTAAATTCGTTATTATTAATACAGAAAACCTTTTTAAAGAATTCCGCATCTTGGGCGACCGCTTGATCACCCGTCAGATTAACGTGGTGTAGCATCCCCACATCTTCCCCGGTTACCTCTACCCCATAGACTTTTTTATCGTTACTCTCGCAGTTGCGGAATAGCCCGGACACCTCAAAAACATCACGGGTCGTAGCGGTAATCTTGTTTACTTTACTAAAACCGCCTAAATGACCATAGAAGTTAAAGATGATTGGATTAAGAAATAGACGCTTAAAGCCATGTTCATTAACGATGTAGATATCAGGATCATTAGAACCCTGGGCGGAAACCGTATCACCCTCCTTTAACCCGTGTGCTTTGGGCGTAGCGCGAGTGCTACCGACTGGGCTGGCACTTGGAGTAACACTGGGAGTAGTGGTTGGAGTAGCGCTGGCTGATCCCCCGCCTCCTCCTCCACCGCTAGTACCTCCGCCGCCACCACTAACATTAGAGGTGGTACAATCACCTTTTGGAGTAACCGTAACCGTGGTCTGGCTAGAGCCGACCGGAATATTAACAGTAAGACTAGATTGACTACTGGAACAAGAATAGGAATAGTTACCACTATTGGTCATCACCCGCCGGTCGGCTGATGTTAAAACAAACTCCTGTCCGGCTGACATCAATAAGGTCAGAGTGTCACCACTAGTACTAATCTGGTCGGCATTAGAGGACTGGACAATGGTGTAGTTTGATCCATCTAAAGTTAGGGTGGTATTCTGCGGGAAATAAGCGTTACCCACCGCCAAAGCATCAGGTACACCGGCCGATAGCAGAATCAGACTTAGGCAAACAGTAGTTGATAATAATATCTTTTTCATTGTACGGTTTGTTTTAGTTCCATAATTTTTTGCAGAATCGGAGAACGGTCAGATAGGTCTTCCCAGAAAAGAATCTGCTCTCGATTAAGTATCATACGATTAGTGGGTTTATGGGTAGCGCTATCAATTAGTCGCACCACTCGGCCAGTGGAGGCTGACTTGTCGCTATTTGGATCGGCCGGTAGTAGTTGAACATAATAAACATCGTCTAGGATAGGGTATCTAGTATCAACGGCATCTAGATGACCAAAATATACCTGGTCATTAGTCAGAAAAACCGCCTGGTAAGCCTGTCTACCAACCACAGTAGTACGCTCACGCCCCGTACTAAGCCGGTAAAAATGAATCAGTACGGCTACCAGCGCCAGCAGCAATAGAACAGCAAGCACCACAGTATTGAAAAGCTGAAAACTTCTCTGGTTCAACTTGAGTGACATAGCAGATAAATAGCAGCACTATGGATGACACGTGACATTATTGATGGTAAGCGTAGTGTCTTCTACCCGTAAATAGACAATGGTCCCGGCTGTGTTTTTCATCTGTAAACAGGTGCCTTTGTTAGAAGAAGTGCCGTGCAGTAAGAGACTGGTTGTACCAGTGGTAGAGAACTCGCCTAAATAGGCGGTGCTGGAGCTAGCAGTATTTTTACCGACTACAAAGTTGGTCAGTGCAAACACACTAGTAATCGAAGCGGTGCCACCGACTTCAAAAGTGGTATTTAGGGTGCCCCCAGCATTGACCCCTACCCGAGTATTGGAAGTATCAATTGATAGTACGTCGGTAGTGCCAGCCGCGTTTTGAAAGCGAAAAGCCGTAGCACTATTAGCTCCTGGGCGAAACTGGCCGCCAGTTGACCCAGTACCCCCCAAGGTAATAATGCCGCTGATCGAGGCAGTGCCACCGACCTCGAAACTGGTGTCAATTGTACCGCCAGGAATAACTCCTAAAAGCGCGCTACTGCTAGTCAATTCAAAATTACCAGCTACGGAGGCATGGGAACCGAACTTCGAGAAGCCAGAAATAGAAGCCGTACCGCCGATTTCCAACATCGTATCAATAGTCCCCCCCGCATTAGCACCGAATAGGGCGCTAGAAGAGGTCATCTCGAAATTGCCAGAAGTAGAAGCATGGCCGTAAAGAGAAACCATACCAGAGATAGAAGCGGTGCCACCCACCTCAAAGGTGGTGTCTACCGCTCCACCGGCGTTAACTCCCGCCCGAGTATTCGATGCATCCACAATAAAAACCGTAGTGGTGCCAGCTGCATTTTGGAACTGCACTGCCGTAGCGGAATCGCTGGTGACCGTCAGCGTTCCAGTGGTACTCATATTGGTACCGATAGTGGAAGCAGCGAAGGCCGTTCCACCCATGAATGAGGCAATTATTGTAACTGCCGCGAGAAGCCGATATTTTGCCATAGGTATGGGTATAATTAAACTATTCCCCCAATTATATACCTAAAACCGCTTGGCAATAACTAAACTGTTGATAACTGTTATCCTGAAAAACAAACTAATGAGAGGGTGGACAGTTTTTGAATAGAAAAACTCGGTCATATAGTTGCTCCAACGACTTTTGCAACCGAATAAATGCTAAGTGGCTTGGTTCACTATATTGCTGATAGCTGGTGCGATTGAGACCTAAAAATGGTTCCAAAAAATAGTTATAAAACCAGCCAGCTTTGGTAACACGAAGGTTTTTGAGATTAAAACCAGACCTTTCTGGTTGGAAAGTTATTTCCCAGGTTTTTTCCGGTATAAAAGCCAGCTTAAAAGGTTTTGGATGATAAGAAATAAAACAATTTTCAATAAAACTATGGTGTGCCAAACCAATAAAAATGGAACTTGAGTTAACTGATAATTTCTTTATTTTTTTAGCCGTACGCCAAGCAGAAAATAACTTATTCAGCTTTAGCGAATAGAAGCACCGGGGAAATACCAAAACCTGGTGAAAATCTTGATGCAAAGCCGTTAGGGTTTGACCCTGCCAACGATGATGTCCGGAAATTATTAAGTTAATCTGCCGATCGGGAAAAAAGCTTTTTACTAACTTAGTTAGAGCAGTAATGACCAGCAAGAGACGGCTCTCTGCCACGATAAACCACAGTGAGCCAGAATTAACAGAAATAATTTGTCTAAACTCCTCAATAAAAGTCCGATCTGGCAATATATTTATCTTATTTTCCGGTGGAGCACTGTTTAAATCTTCAATAAAAAAGTCGCCAGGCAGATCACTAAAATATTTGTCCACAAAAATCTTGTGTGCACCACGAAAAACCCCCCGGAAATATTTGTAAAAAGCATGAGCATTTAAACCTAAACTAAGCGCTGCAATTGAAGAGGTGGAACAAACCGACAAAGCGTGTTTGATATTTCTTTGATTAGCCCAAAGAAATTCTTCGGCGGATTGGCCATCTCGCTGAATAAAAAACCCACCTAAATCTAGGTCGAACAGCTCCCTGCTTTCATCCGGATGTGGACGATAGATCAATTTACTGCCTGGAAACTTTTTTCTCAAATAGTCTAGGCACTGGTTAGTTTTTTCAATAAAAGCCGGGATATCAATCTCGGTCATATTATAGAAATCTGCACCAAAAAAAATCACCCACTCTTCCATTGGAGCTAAGGACGGTGCTACTCCTAAGGCATAATACGGCCAGGTAATGAGACGAGCGTCGTTAGGCATGTTTAGATAATCTTCACCACAGCATCGGTATCAATATTTTCCTGCGAAGAATAACTCAAAGCACCAGTCACCAGTTTAAAGCCAGGATATTTTACTCCAAAATACTTCTTGGGTCTCTCGGCTTGATTGTAGATACTGGTAGCAGCCAATAGGACAAACATCTTTTGATTGCTCCAAATCTCTCGGTTCCACTCGTTAACTCCTATCAAATCTTCGTGTAGCTTATCTCCTGGGCGGCTATCTACCTCTTTAATTTTTGCCTTGGGGTAATATTTTTTAATAAAAATCTTGGCTAAATCGGCTAGACTAATCGCTGGCATTTTAAGTACAAAAATATCCGCCCCCTGACTTAACTCGGCCGCTTGCAAGGTGAGTCCAACGGCTTGGTCAATAGACATAAAAAAACGCGTAGACTTACCATTCATTACGTTGATAGACCCCTTCTTTTCGGCCTGCCTTTTCCAAAACGGCAGTACTGAACCATCTGACCAGGCAACATTGCCAAAACGCACACAAGAAAACTTTATATCATCCCCCGTGATAAAATCCGAGTTAATAAAAAGTTTTTCCATCATCAATTTCGATACCCCCAATACATTAAAGGGATTGGCCACCTTATCGGTAGAAATGGCAATTACCTTTTTTACACCAGCATGAACAGCCGCATCAATAACATTATGTGAACCAACAATATTGGTCTTCATTGCCTCAGTTGGGTTATATTCACAAAATGGAACATGTTTCAATGCTGCGGCATGAAAGACTATATCCACATTACGAAAAGCCAGTTGCAGACGGTCGCGATCCCTAATGTCACCGATAAACATCCGTAGGTTGTCGGGATAATCTAGCGCTTCCAACAGTTCGTACTGGCGCGTTTCGTTACGCGATAATACTCTGACCTGCTTTGGTCCATAGGCAAGCAGCTGTCGAACGATACTAGAACCAATACTGCCGGTGCCACCGGTAACCAGAATTATTTTATTTTTGAAGATATTTTTCATGTTTTTCTAGTGTAGCTACCACTATATTACTGATTATTTTTATATCTTTTTCTTTTAAGCCAATATAGAACGGGAGGGCGAGTGAACAATCGCTCACCGCTTCAGAAACTGGAAAATCTCCCCGCTTATACTTAAATAGTTTTTTATAAAAACTAAACAGGTGGATAGAGGGCAAATAAGCCTTGGTGCTGATACCTAGTTTTTCTAGGTCTTCAATCACTGCGTCTCTTTTTATTAAAGGGTTTTTGATATTGATCACGTAAACGAACCAACTATGAATATTGCCTGATATAATTCTTGGCAATAGTAAAAATTTTTGATACGGCGCCAGATGCTTCTTGTAAAGCGCGGCGATACGTCGTTTCTCGGCAATTAACCAGTCTAACTTTTGCAGTTGCACTCGTCCCAGGGCGGCGCTCATCTCATCCAGGCGATAATTATAGCCCAGTCGTTCGTGATCTAACCACTGCATATTACCAGAGCGTCCTTGATTACGCAGACTACGGCACAAAGCATCAACTGATCGGTCGTTAGTAACTATCATACCGCCTTCACCCGTAGTCATCTGTTTATTGGGATAGAAGGCAAACACGGCCGACTCACCAAAGGTCCCCACCTTTTTGCCGTGATAGCTGGCATTCAAAGACTCACAAGCATCCTCAATTACTTTTAACTTATATTTATTGGCTAGTTTTAGAATTGGTTTCATATCAGCAGACTGTCCAAAAATATGTACTACCAAAATAGCCTTGGTCTTGGTGGTAATCTTTTCTTCAATTTTGTCCGGATCAATATTGAAACTAACCGGATTGATGTCTACAAATACCGGGGTAGCGCCTACATAAAGAATGGCATTGGCAGACGCAATAAAAGAAAAGGGGGAAGTTAAAACCTCATCCCCCTTTTTAAGTCCGGCGGCCAACATAGTCAGGTGCAGTCCGGCCGTACCACTAGAAACCGCGCAAGCAAACTTAGTTCCAAGTTTCAGCGCAAAGGCTTTTTCAAAAGCTACCACCTCTGGCCCAATACTCAGAACACCGGAACGCAAAACCTTAGCTACCACAGCTTTTTCCTCCTTCCCAATATAGGGTTTTGCAATCGGATATTTCATTTGGTGATCTTTCTAGCTAACAGATCGAGAACTGTCTGGTTTACTAGGGTAATCTTCTGGCCACCCACTCTAATGTACGCCCCGGTATAGGGTGGAAAAAAGAACGCCCTGATCTTGCGATCAATTTCCTCCAGTGAATCTTTTTCTAGATCAACTTCTTTCATGGCTTCCAATTGTTTAGAGGTTAAATAGTATCCTCCGGCGTTAGCGAAAGTGATAATTTGTTCACCGCGCATAAAACGTTGTATCGTTTTCTTAAATAATACGAACAGTTTTTCCTGGGCGGTACTCTCTAGTGAAAGCACTGTCTCTGCTTGCGAATCAATCGGCCAACGCAACACCTCAATAATCGGACCAGCATCAAATTGCTCTGAGTCGATAAAATGAACACTGACCCCAAACTCATTTTTGCGATCCAAAATTGCTGTGTTGTAGCCCGCTCGACTTTTGTAATCCGGTAACGGTGCTGGATGAAAGTTCAGACAACCCAGGCGACCCAGCTTAAAAAGTGGCTCCTTAATCCGTTTTACAAACAAATAAGAAACCACCAAATCCACCTCCGTCACCAACTGATCGCCTTGTTCAATTAGGGTATATAATTCAGCATCGTCAAACAAGACCTTAATACCTAATCGCCCCGCCGACTCCGCCAAGTCAGAACCCTCTACTACCACCAAGGGAACCTCCACCCCTAAGCGCCATAGATGGATCAGCGCATCGCTAGCTCCCTTTTTTCTCCCCAAAAGTACTGCTTTTTTCAGTTTAGACATGCCAAACCCCCTTTTTAATGAATCTTCTAAACTTCTAACACATTTATTTAGACTTGTCATATTTAACCTACGGTGACTCACACTTATCAATAAGCGATCTGTTTGTTTAACAGTTTATTGTCAATAGTTAGATTTCCTATAATTTCTGCCACCCGTTTCCCGGTCTTGCCATCCCCCCAAGGATTTTTTAGTCTTTTTAACTTAGCTAGGTAGCTTAGGGCTAGAGATTTTTTGATGGCAACTATAATTTCATCCTGATCATAACCAACGTCAAGCACGTTTCCACCACGTTGACGACCTTTTTGCCGAGTACCGATATTTACTACTGGCGTGGCAAAAGAAGAGGATTCTACCAAGGCACCGCTGGAGTTACCGACCCAAACGGCCGCTTCTCGTTCTAACGCTAAAAAAAGTTTGTATTCCAAACTAGGAAAAATTTTAAATAATGAATTATCTCTTTCTCTTTCAATTTCAAGAATAATCTTTCTTCCGCCAGCATCAGCATGCGGGTAGGTTACTACAACTGGCAAGCCGATGGCTTTAACCGCTTTTATAGTTTCCCGAATCTGTTGACTAGTGTCGGCCAGCTCATAGCTTACTGGATGTTGTGTTAGTAAAATAAACTTTTGTCCCGCCGCTAATCCCAGAAACTTTAATACGGCCTCTCGACTGGGCAATGGTTGGTGCAAGATTACGTCTAGAGATGCCTCTCCCACCGTGTGAATGCGCCATTTTTCCTCCCCCATTTTCTCAATTCTCTTGGCTGCCTCCTTGGTGGCGGGAAAATGCAAACTCGCCAGCTTGGTAATGGCATGGCGAGCAGTCTCGTCAAAAGTAGAAGAAACCTCACCTCCTCTGAAATGCCCGGCGGGAATACCCAAATACAAACAGACCAGCGCCACACATAACTGCTCTGGACGATCCCCCAATAACAGCACAAAATCTGGACGATCCTTAGAAAAGATACTAACTAGTTTAGAGATAAACTGACCAGAAAAACGCGCTACCCCAAAGAAATCATCCGACTGAAAGCTTGCGCGAATTAGCTTGGTCCGTGAAAAAAGTTTTTGAATCATCCGATAAGTTGTACCAAATCCCGGAGTCAGATGAACCCCAGTAGCATACAACTGTAAATCCAGGGCTGGATGCTGTCGAATCGCCTCTAAAATAGCGGTCATAATGCCGAAATCAGCTCGCGTACCAGAAATATATGCAATTTTTTTCTTCGTAGTCGCCATTTTATATTAAGCTACCCGGCAAGTCTTTCCGGTTCTGGAACTTTTTTCTAAAGCAAAAGTGGTATTTAGAATCTGCTGATCTTCCGCAAAACTATAGGGATAGGCCTGCTTGCCCGCGATGGCATCCAGAAACTGTTTAATTTCCTCCTGATACATATCTTCGGTGGTAACATAATTTTTCTCCGCCCTACCGGCTCGCAAAGAAATAGTCTGCCACTTTTTTTTACGCACTGAAAAAATTTTTATCTGATAGTTAAGCCAGTCCCAATCCAAAACTCCCTCTGTACCAACCAGGCGTAGGGTGCGTAAAGCAGTACGCGCCAAAACATCAATACTGACCGTGCCTACCACCCCGCTTTTATACTCTAACACCGCTGCATAAAGGTCATCCGCCGACATGTCTAAATCAGACAACTTCCTGACCAGGCCACTGATCCGTTTTACTGACGACTGCAGAATGTGATTAATCCAAACCAACTCAAAGGGAAACATTTCTCGACAAGCACCAGTTACTTTTTTAGCGAAATATACCTTACGATAGTCTTCCCAGGGGTGCCAATCCGGTAGATACTGCCCCATGTGATACTGAAAAGACAGAACTTTCCCAATACGGCCTTGTTTCACCAATTGACCGATCTTTTTAATTGCCGGGAGATAACGCCAACTACAAGAGGCGGCGGCAATAAAACTACCGTCCTGCATTTTTTCTAGTTGTCGATAACCATCGGCAAGCGTAGTTGCTTCTACAAAAACGTGTTTTTTCTGCCTTGCAGCGAAAAGAAAGTAGGGGGCATGCTTATCCGGTGGAGTAGAGACGATGTAGACATCGGGGTTTACAGTAGCCACTGCTTGTTTAAAGTTACTAAAAGTTTTAATGGCATATTCGCTTTCCGCCTTCGTCCGCTTACTCGGCACGGGGTCAAAACCAAAAATTTGTTCCGACTGTATACCTAAATGCAACAGACAACGAATACGTCGTTTTCCCATTGACCCCAGTCCCACCTGTAGAAACTTTATTTTCTTGTTCATAGTTATTGTTTAGTCTTCTAATTATACTTGCGAAACACCGGCTTAACTGGATCGCCTATTAACTTTTTCTCTAAATCTTTATTAGTTACAGCCTGTTGCAGTTTTCGGCAAGCATAGTCCCAAGCCAGCACGGTTTTTTCTATTTCGCGCTTGCCATGAGAATAACTGGGTGCGAAATAGCCGTTGAACAAAATTCCTTGACTGATCAACTCTTGCAGAAAATAGGTCTTAACTTGAAAATTAGTATAAGTACCGACGGCAGCAAAAGTTGTCGCCAGCCGACATGACACCTCGCCAAAAACATTGACAATCTCGCCCAGTTTATATTTTTTAGCAATAGCATTAAGACGGGTCTGTAGTAGAGCGCCAATATGGTACAGGTGCGGAATAACTTTTTTTCCTTGTATTTCTTTTATGGTGGCAATCGCTGCGGCTAAAGCATGGTTCTCTGCTCCATGCGTGGTAGAAATAAGAAATACTCGTTCATGGCCACCCTGGATGCCTCCGCGCTCCATAATTTCACGTTTACCGGCCAGGACACAGACCGAGAAACCATTAGCAATCCCCTTGCCATAGGTAGCCAGATCGGGAGTAATCTTGTAGGTATGTTGTGCCCCCTTGAGATGCCAGCGAAAACCCGAAATCATTTCATCTAAAATAAACACCGCCCCATTTTCTTGGCAGAGCGCCTGTACGCCATGCAAGAAGTTATCTCGTGGCTCCACTTCGGTAGCTGGTTCCAAAATAACACAGGCAATTTGCTTGGGATATTTTTTAAATAAAGCACGAACGCTTTCTAAATCGTTAAATTTGAAAGTAACGCTTAGATCTTTAATCGCCTGGGGAACACCAGCATCAGCTGGAGTGGTACCAATAAACCAATCGTCATAACTAAAAAAGGCATGATCAGAACAAACTGCCACTATATCGCGCTTGGTGTGAGCACGCGCCAACTTTACTGCCGCTGTGGTAATGGTTGAACCGTTTTTTGCAAACTTTACCATTTCCGCACAAGGGATAATCTTAGTCAATAAATCAGCCAACTCCACCTCTAAGATAGACGGGCGACTAAAATTAGCTCCGAAAGGTAGTTGTTTTTTTACCGCCTGAACTACTGAGACATAGCCATGACCAAGCGTGGTAGAACGTAACCCCATCGCCCAATCTAAAAACTTATTTCCATCTGCATCCCAAACATAAGCCCCTTTGCCCTTAACAATAAAGCCGGGCGACAGTTTGGGAAATTGATCATCTCCTTTGCTATAGGTATGCGCTCCACCAGGGATAAGCGCATGTGCCCGCTTGCGTAACTTGTTTGATTGAGTAAACTTCATTTTATTTTTTATTATTTACTTTTGCTGTTTTTAAACACTTAATAACCGCCTCAATCGTAACTAGGTTCCAGATATCATCGACCTCGTAATTCTGCCAACGTTCAATATAATAAGGCATGATTCTTTTTGGATAGAAGGTTTTTTCCTTTTCAAGGGTGGTGGTTTTACATAAGTAAATTACTCCATAAGGAAAATAGGCCTTGGGCAAATCTTGCCGACGGGTAGTCAGACCAGGGACTTTAATTAACGGCCGGACATAGCCATTTTGGACTTTCTTGGCAATATAGGGACTCTCTAGCGCAATCTCCCCCAAACTAACTACCGCATCGGTTTTCTCCCAGTTATCAAGTAGAATCTTGATAGCCCTATCAATATCACCCGCTTTGCGCAAAGGTGAGGTTGGCTCTAACAGTGCTACCGCATCATACTGTTCACCGCTATCTTCCAGCCAGCGCAACGCATGCATCACTGCATCAATGGTTGGCGCTGTATCAGTAGCTAGTTTGGCCGGACGCAAAAAGGGGACGATCGCGCCATAACGCTTCGCCACCCTGCCTATCTGCGGACTATCCGTCGAAACCAGAATCTTATCTACCAATTTAGCGCTCCTTCCAGAATTAATGGAGTAAGCAATCAGTGGCAGACCAGCTACTTTAATAATATTCTTCCCGGGCAAGCCCTTGGAGCCACTGCGCGCTGGGATAAAGGCTAAAATTTTTCTTTTATTTGTACCCATACTTTTTTAATGCCATTAATTTTTCTATTTTTTTTAAATCTTCCGGAGTGTCGACATCCTGGCTATTGTCCTCGCTCATAACATAAGGCACAGTACGTTTGGGAAACAAGGAGTTACTTTTTAAAAACCATAATGTTTTTACTAGATAGATAGCCCCGTTGGTAAAAAATACCGGTGGCAAGTCTTGTCGACGCATTAGTAGAAAGCCACGCACAGTAAAGTGCGTTAGATAGCCATTTTCATCTGCCACTAGAGACTTCAACAGTCGCCGATCTATCTCCGAAACACTCACTACCGCATCCACCCGCGGATCATTTTTTAACAACAGCTCAACGGCATTATCAATGTCCTCGGCTGTACGCAAAGGAGAAGTCGGTTGCAGTAAAATTAATAGTTCGGGGATATAACTTTCATTCTTTCTTAGTGTCGCCAAAACATGTTGTATCGCCAGTTCTGGTCGAATTTGATCGGTAGCTAACTTTTTTGGTCTTTTAATAGTGTCTGCCCCATACCGCTTGGCCACAGCAAGAATATCAACACTGTCCGAAGAAACCACCACCCTATCAATTAACTTTGCTTCCAGCGCAGCCGTAATCGTCCAGGCAATCAGTGGACGACCCTTAAGCGGAATGATGTTCTTCCCAGGTAAACCTTTGGAGCCACCACGCGCAAGAATAACCGCTAGTGTTTTTTTAGATTTATACATTCTCTTAAATAATTTTATTGATATCATTAAACTTTTTCTGTATACCATTTTGCCAAATGTTCTTCTGTTCTAAAACTTTTACAAAATTCTTATCACTATTGCCTCGCCCAAAAGCCTTTCTGACTTGAAAGCGCTTTTTCTTTGTAGAAAATCTTTTAATCGCTGCCAAAATTCCGGCTTCTTGATGATTATGATTGGAGACACTTTCTACCCCAAATATCCTATCTGCTTGACGCGTACCAACATTGAGTGCAGGGACACCAAAATAAGGAGCCTCCCTTACTGCAGAACTAGAATTACCAATAATAAAATGAGCGTGTCGCAATATAGTAAGAAAGTATTCGAAGCGCAGAGAAGGAAAAAGGCGAAAATGAGAATTGGCAGCTAATTGACCATAATAATGGGTACGAATAATATCCGACCCTGGGTCATTGTTGGGGTGGATTACTATATAATTCATTTCCGACTTTACCATGGCCCTAATTAATTCTTCCACGTCTCGTTCCAAAGAACCTAGTTCGGTAGTAACTGGATGATAGAGCAAAATAGCATAGTGATCATAATTTATAGCATAGCGCTTCTTGGCCTGAGTTAAGGTGGGTAATTTTTTTGATAACATCACATCGACATCTGGCGAACCGATTTCGAAAATACTTTTGGGATCCTCGCCCAATTGTTTTACTCTGGTTTTAGCTTCACCATTAGCTACAAAATGAATATTAGATAACTTAGTGATAGCGTGACGAATATGCCCATCTAGCGTGCCAGAAAGCTCACCACCTTCAATATGCGCGACCAGAACATTATTAAAACTACCAGCCAAAGCACCCGCTAAAGCCTCCAATCGGTCTCCATGTACTATGATTAAATCGGGTTTAAATTCTTTAATATAATTACCAAAACCAACCATGGTACTTGCCAAAATAACTTCTTGAGAAGCTTGGCCGGAATAGCTAATATACTTATAAATATTACGGATCCCGCACTTTTCAATCTCGTTTACGGTATAGCCGTAATCTGCCAACATGTGCATGCCGGTAGCAAAAATCTGCACATCAAATCCCAGGGCTTTACGCAACGCTAAGATAAGCGATTTAAGCTTACCGAAGTCAGCCCGTGTACCAGTTAAAAATACCACCCGCTTTCTACCCTTTTTTAGATAATCTTCCATGATAACTGTTGATCTTTTTTAATATCCACCTTAGCCACTCTCGCTAAAACTTTGGAAAGATCCTTGGCTTTAATCTCTCCCGTACCGGGACGTTTAACCCAAACATTTTCCATAGTTATTTTTTCACCTGCCGCAATATCTTTGGTTGCCACCACGCAGGCATAAGCAAAATTGATGGTGGGTTTTTCTTCTGGTAGAATAACCTTTTTACCACCACGAGCAGAAAAAATTGCTCGTGTTCCAACCATTAAATCAGCCAACTCTGGTGGATCAATGGAGATTAGAATGTCCGGCCCCGGCCAACTTTTTTTCGAAGTAAAATGTTTTTCCAAAATTGAAGCTCCCAATGCTGTGGCGGCAAAGCAGGTATAGTTACCAAGAGAGTGATCACTTAAACCCACCACAGCATCCGGAAAAGTTCTCTGTAAATCAGCTAGCGCTCCCAAACGAATCTTTTCGTAAGGAGTAGGGTAAATTGAAGTGCAGTGCAGTAAGGCATAAGGCACTCGCTTGGCGCGTAGGATTTGTACTGTTTTTTTAATCGCCGGAATATCATTCATCCCAGTACTAACAATCATCGGCTTGCCAAAAGCGGCGATATGTTCAATCAGTGGATAGTTATTACACTCACCAGAACCAATTTTATAAGCTGACACTTTCATTTTTTTTAAACGATCTGCCGCAGCCCGCGAAAAAGGAGTGCATAAGTAAATTAAGCCCTTAGCCTCTACATATTTTTTGAGTTCTAACTCCTCTTCTGCACTTAGTTCACAACGTTTTACAATATCCCAAATGGATTTTTGTGCATTACCAGGAACTGTTCCCTGTGCCGCTGGCACCATCTCATCTTCAATAATATGAGATTGAAACTTAACACACTCTGCCCCACTCGCCTGAGCGTCATCCACCATTTGTTTTGCCTTGCGCAAATCACCTTCATGGTTTATACCAACCTCCGCTATTACTAGTGGCGGAAAGTCTAAACCAACTCTTCTCTGTCCAATCTTAATACTAGGATTCTTTTTCATAAATATTGTTTAACTTTTACTTTTTGTACCCAAAAAGGTTAACATACTCCCCACTTGATTTTTGTTTAACAGATTACGATACTGCTTATCGGTCTTTTCTAGCAATTTATTAATCTCCCCTTTTAGTTCAGCATGCGACCCTCCGGATGGTAATCTGGGAATAGTGGTGGCAGTGAGCCAATCCGCCTGAGGTTGCCCCGTATAAAGCCAGTTTAAATGATTATAAAGACTAAACGCTTGAGTGGTAGATATCCTTCCCTCAAATCCACCACGAGCTAGGACCTTCTTAAGAGTTTCCGGGTTATAGTAGAACAAGTGTGGTTCTATAAACCAAAAGTCGGCAAACTTCTTAAGTTGGTAAATAGACATCAGAGCATCATCAGTGTTAGGTACCTCAATAAATAAGTGACCATTAGGCTTAAGGTATCTGCGAACTATTTTTAAAAATAAAAGCGGGTCAACCACATGTTCAAAAGTATGATAGACCGTGATTAGGTCAAAATACTCATCTGATAAAGCAAGTTTCTCAATTGGTTCATCATAGACCTTAATTCCCAACTCACGACGAGTAAATTCAGCGTTAGCTAAATTTAGTTCAACCCCCACCACCTCTTTTACTTTATCTTTAATAGCGTAGAGGAAATGTCCGGTAGAGGAGCCAATGTCTAGTACTCTAGCGCTTGGCTTTAATAGTTTGCTAAGCTGTTTAATGCGTGGCGCCTGTAATGGTGAGTTAAACTCAAACAATTCTTGGCTAGATAGTGTCTTGCCTAAAATTGGACCATGTTTCTGTCGATACTTTTTGCGATAGAATGGAACTGGATTTTCTTTTGACTGAGCATAAATCAATCCGCATGCCTCACATTTAAGGATGTTTTTATGAATGCCGTGACGCAGACGATTGCGCAAAATAACCAGATTTTCACTGGAGCAAAAATAACATTGGCCCAGTTTAGTATTGACCGGATTAGCCGGCCTAACTTCTTTAGTGGTTCTGGTTAAAACGGTTTTCATCTTAGTCAATAAATTATTTCTTAAAAACCACCCGCATATGGTTACTCAGTTTCTGCTTATCAATAACTGCCTGCAACAATGGAATAGCTTCGCTCAATTTCTGATGATAGTTAACTCCGTCCTGATCCTGTTTCATATAAAAGTAATCAAGCAGATCCAACCCATAATAGTCTAGCGAATTGACAGTAAGACCACTTTTGCGAGCAAGCAACTTTAGCGAGGCCGGATCATAAAAACAAAAATGCTGAAACGGTACCAGGGTATTTTGCCATTGACCCATCAGTTGATAGGCCAAGGAGTGAATATTTGGTATGTAGGCTATTATATACCCACCCTTGACCAACTTACTCTTTAGGATCTTAAGAAAAGAGACTGGGTCCGCCACGTGCTCCAATACGTCAAAAAGCGTAATTACGTTATAGGCTTTATCTGGCTCAAGGGCAACGTCGTTCATCGCAACATTAAGCCCCTGCTTTTGACAAATTTCTACCAAAAACTTGGCCAGCTCTAACCCCTTATAGCGTATCTTTTTATCGTGCAGATGACTCAAAAAATAACCCGGGCCACAACCAACATCTAACAGACGCAGTGCGCGTGACCGTAAACCAGTTTTTTCTAAAATATATTGTAATCTCTCCGGAGCATAGGTTTGCTTACGGTATTGATAATTGTCCAATACCTCGCGTGTAGTGTCTTTAATACAAGCCGGGTCGTCATATAGCTCACGCCCGTCCACCTTAGAAAAATCAATATTAGGGGAGACTAGCCCACAACGAGAACACTCCAACAAAAGGTAATTTTTATATTTTAAAAACTCCCCTCCCTTAGTTGCCCCGCATAACGGACAAGAAAACTCTGTCCGAGATTTAAGTGCGGAACGGTAGCGCCGCATCACTGCTGTGCGGTATTCCAACATATTTCTAAAAAATCCCGGACTACGTAATTTACTCGGATTAATTGAAAAAACTTTATAATCTTTAAATATATCGCGCATATTTTATTCTATTGGATGTCTTAATACCCACCGTCCTTTTTCCTTTTTCCAAATGTGAGGCGAGCGGGCTCGATCAATTATCCGCCAAAATTCCTCTTTGCTAATATCAATATATTCCAAGAAATCCTTAAAGCTTCGTTCTGGAAATTCCTGGTCGTAACGTCGAACCAAGGCTACTCCTTCTGCCCGAGTGATTTTTCGACTGCGAATCTCTTGCGCAGCATCATAGGTAGCACGCCCAATACCAAACTTAATTAGTGTTGTATAGTAGTGGAAGGGGTCAGTCTTATCATCAATACTGCTATACTTTGAGTAACTACCCTCGGTACGTTCAGTGTTGGCCTGAAAGCCTGTATGCTTAGTGGCATAGTAAAAGTTTTCCTGCGGATCCCACTTAAGATAATGCGCAAGGTAGTGTACTTGAACTTTTTGTTTTTTGAGGGCGCGTGCAGATACTGGTAGATAAGGGTCAAGATCGTTGCGTGACAAGCCCTCCTTGGCCAACAATTTCTTAACGGGGACACCCCCTAGTATGATAGTGTCGATACTTTCGTCGCTGGAAAAAAACTCTGGCCTTACCTGGGCAATATCATTTTCTTTTGGCGATTTACCATTGCCATATTCTGCTTGATTTTCACCATAAAATACCAGAGGAACATTAAATTTTAAAGCAAATTTGGCACCAATATTTTTCTGGCCAAAGATAAATGGCTGAAAAGGATGAAGTAGGTTCTTAAAAGCCAACCTGGTTAGCAGACGGTGCACCCGCCCATTGGGAGTAAACAAAACATTATCAAACCCTCCTTGATGAATCCAGGCGGTAAAATTCCGCCAACCAATGTCGGTATAAAGGTGTGGTGCCCAGGTAACAGTCAATGGATGCATGTCATACTTATACTTTAAGACATGGGAGGCAAAAGCACTGTCTTTACCTCCACTACCCGGGACAATACAATCATAACTGCTGTCTGTACGTCGGTAACGATCGCAGAGCTCCCGCAATTGCTTTTCTCGCTTTTTCCAATCGATCTGCGTTTCTTTATATTCGGCGAAGTGGCAGGCATCACATACGCCGGCCGCGTCAAAAGCTATGGTTTTTTTCTTATCGCCTGAGGCATATTTAAACTCCACCGTAGAACTGGGTTTTTGATTGGACATTACGCACTTTCGACAAAAACTAACCTTAGCCGGCAAGCCGTATTTGGCAGTAATTTTAGTCATCTAGGTTTGTTTAATAAAATTATTAATTATCTGCATGCCTACCGCACCGCTTTTTTCAGGATGGAACTGTAGTCCACAGACATTCTCGTGCCGGATAGCGGAACAGAACCTGCTTTCACCATAGATGGTGGTGGTCAAAGCATCTTCTTGGCGCTTTGGCTGCATAATAAAAGAATGAACAAAATATACATAGGCGCCAGAGGACACTCCGGCCAACACTCCCTTTTTACCGGAACTGCTCGGCTTAATCTGCCCCCAACCAATATGCGGGATTTTAACTCCCTTACCTACACCAGACAACTTTACCACCTCGCCTGGAATAATATCCAAACCAGTAAAATTACCAAATTCGAAACCCCTAGTCATTAGCAACTGAGCACCCAAACAAATACCCAGAATCGGACGACCGGTTTGCACAAACTGTTTAATCGAATCTACTAAACTGCGTACGCGTATACCGGCCATGCCAGCGGCAAATGACCCTACACCGGGTAGAATTAACCGGTCAACCCTGGCTACTACTTCCGGATCATCGGTAATAATAAAATCATCACAAAAATTAGCCACCGCTCGGGTAATACTATAGAGATTGCCCACGCCATAATCCAATATCGCTAGTTTTGTTTTCTTTTTCATCTTATTGTCGAATAGGAAACTCTTTACTCCGTAAAAAGTTTTTCAACTTTTTTATTGAGTAATCTTGGTAGTGAAAGGCTGATGCAATCGCCACTGCATCAGGATTGGCAAGCTTTAGAACCTCCGCTACGGACTCTAATTTACCAGCCCCGCCGTGTACAATTACTGGTACCGATGCAAAAGCAGTTACAGCCTGACAAAGCTCAGTCGCAAAGCCACCACGCAACCCGTCTTTGTCAATTGAGCTTACCATCACCTCACCCACGCCCAGTTTAATAGCTCGCTTTATCCAAGCTACTGCGTCGATACCAGTTTTCTCTCTACCTCCATCTATATAGGCTTCCCATAGGTCAACCGACTTCTGTTTAGCCTCCACCGAAAGCACTATACACTGACTACCAAACTTCTGTGCCGCTTCTTTAATAAAATTTGGATTTTTTACGGCATAAGTATTAATTGCCACCTTATCGGCCCCCGCCCGAAGTGCGTTATTAATATCTCCGATTGAACGAATACCGCCCCCTACCGTAAGTGGAATAAAAATATGGTTAGCCACTGATTTCAAAAGTTCAAAATCTAAATTTCTTTGGTATAGACTGGCTACTATATCCATATAGATTATCTCGTCAGCACCGGCTTTGTAATAACGCGTAGCCAGTTCCTGTGGTGATCCAACTATGCGCAAACCCTCGTTAAAAATCCCCTTAACCACATTGGGGCCCTTGATATCTAAGCGGGGAATGATGCGTATATTATCCATGGGCTAATATACATACACCTGATCATACAGGTCGTTAATTGGCATAAGATAGCGGTCAAAGTTAGCCACTCGCACCGGATCCTCTAAAAAAACCGTGGGGTACAGTCCCAAAATAGGCTGGATTACTCTGGCATAAAAACGATGGCCAATGCGTGAAAAGTAGTTTTGAAAAAAGGCTTTTTCTTTTGAGCCATAACAAAACTCCAGGGTTTCTTTTTTTACAAAAGCCACTTTTAGGTTGCTGGGGAAGTAGGTGAGCAGACAGTTTTCCACAAAGGCCGTATAGTTAAAACCAAAGATTATATCGTTCGGAGCAATCGGTGCTCGACGTAAGGCCCAGGCAGTTTTAAGTTGCGCCCAAATTTTATTTGGGCGCAACGATGGTAGCCAGCGCGGATAAACCAGCATATGATCAAAAAAAGTTTTTACCTCTGCCAAATTCATTACCTGCCAACGATGATGTCGTTCAATGATTAAACCGATAGCAGCCTGCGGAGCAAGTTCTTTTATAAATCGTGCCAGTAAAATAACCGAGGTCAGTGAACCCGGATCTCCCAAAATAAACCAAATAGTCTGAGCCGGGCGGTCTTTTAGCAACACCAAAAGATTTTCCCTTAAAACCGCATCGGGCTGTTGAGGAATATTGAGTTTATTGGTTTTAGGAGAAGCACTAAACTTGTCAATAAAGAATTCTGGTGGCATATGCTTATAATATTCGCGGTTGCCATTGCGATTCTGCTCGGTCAAAGACGGTTCCACCAAGGGCAGAAAAATGTGAGCGTCGAGACCCAATTTATAAGCAGTCATCGCCGCGCTAGAGTAAGTAGAAAAAACCTGTCTTATTTTGTGAAAGTTTTTCAAGACAAAAAATTCCGCCACTTCTTTCTGTGACAAAATTTGAAACCCCGTTAAATCAAGTGAGGTTTGTTCGTCGGTTTCATTGGGATGAGTTTTGTAGAATAGTTTACAACCTACGCACCCTCGTCGTACATAATCTAGACAAAGGTTGGCCTGCCGAATGAACTCTTTTTCATCAGCATAGATAGTCGGTAGTTGTCGGAATGGCACTCCCCAAAAAACCACCCACTTCTGCTCTTTATCATCAGCAAGGTGTGCGCTATGGGTAAGTAAATAATAGGGTAGGTTAACTGGAAAAATATTATTCTTATTAGGATTAACTCCGGGCGGTAATTTTAAGTATTTTTTCATATTAACAAGAAAAAAATTTATTCGATTTTTTCTAAGTGCCACTTAGAGGCAAGTGCCATTACACCAGGTAATTCCACGAATCTTTTTGCTAAATTCTCTATGGTCAATGGAATCAGGTGATCGGCCTGTGGATCAGAAGTAACACGCACTCTTAAAAAGTAGTCGCCCGCCGCCAGTGAAATTTCATTGGTAGCAGGAAATTGAAAAGTCGCTCGGTAGTTACCGGGCTCTCGGTTGGTAAAAAGCTCTGGCTGTTTATCTGTATCACAAGAAACAAACAACTCCACCCCCTCCTCATTAACACAGGAAATAAATATTCGTGAGGCTGCGACCGCTTGGTTGACAGAATACCCCAACTCAATTGAAAATGGCATACCCGCTTCTAGGTGCGCCGTAACCGTACCATCTGCCCCAAGAATTTTAATTTTTTTAATGTTGATAGGCTTGCTTTGGTCAGTCGGGTACTCAAAAACAGCTTTACCAAACTCACCCTCCCGGTGCTTAAGATAAGCACTAATCACCGCTTCGGTATCACCCACCATTTTTATTTCCCCTTTTTCCAATAACACGCAACGGTTGCATAGCCCGCGGACCGCATTCATGTTATGGCTAATAAATAAAATGGTGCGATTATCGTCACGCGCAACACTCTTCATTTTTTCTAAACACTTTTTTTGAAATTCAGCATCCCCCACAGCTAAAACCTCATCAATCAATAAAATATCTGGCTCCATGTGTGCGGCTACTGAAAAAGCCAGGCGTACATACATACCGGAAGAATATTTTTTGACTGGTGTATCCAAAAACTTCTGCATACCAGCAAATTCAACAATGCGATCAAATTTATCAACAATCTCCTTCTTTTTCATTCCGAGGATCGCACCATAGAAAAAAATATTTTCCCGACCAGTCAGTTCGGGGTGGAAACCAGTTCCCACCTCCAACAAAGAAGAAACTTTACCGCGCAAAACTATCTCTCCTTCTGAGGGTGGAGTTATTTTAGTTAGAATTTTAAGTAGGGTGGACTTGCCAGCACCATTAGCACCAATAATACCAATCACCTCTCCTTTTTGCACCGAAAAACTCAGACCACGTAAGGCCCAAAAATCCTCTCGACTCTCCCCCGAAATTATATTACTCATTTTATTCTTAAAAAACCTTAGGGGGTGTTTGAAAGTATTACTTATAACATCACGCAGGGTTAGATACCCACCTTGCCAGTGAGTAATTTTATATCGCTTTGAGATGTTTTTTACTTGGATGACAGTTTCCATACCTAATTAGATAAGATCAGCAAAATACTTTTCTGTCTTTTTAAAATAGACAACCCCTACAACAAAAATAATTACGGCGGCCAAACTAGAAATTTCCAACTGTAGCCAGTTAATCGTTTGCCCGCCAAGCAAAATCGTGCGGGCGGTTTTAATCACGCCCGTCATCGGGTTAAAAGCTAACAACCATGAATACTTTCCCAAAATACTGGGTGGATAAATTACCGGGGTTACAAATAACAACATCTGAATAAAGAAGGGTAAGATAAACTTAATGTCTCGATATTTGACATTAAGAGAGGCTAAGAAGAGGCCTAGCCCGACTGCAAACATAAAGGTGATCAAAATTAATACTGGAATTAATAAGATTAATAACCACTCCGGAGCAAAACCATAATAAAACATCAACACCACCAACATCAGCGAGGCCACGCCAAAATCAATTAAATTAGTAAGCGTAGAATAAAAAGGCAAAATCAAACGAGGAAAGTAAACTCGAGTAATAATATTCTGATTGCTCACCAGAGAACTACTGGCCTGGGCCAGGGAAGCAGAAAAAAATTGCCAAAACAAAAGTCCAGAATAAACAAAAATCGGATAGGGAATTCCGTCGGAAGGAATTTTAGCAAAATTGCCAAAGAAAATACTAAAGACAATCATTGTGACAAAGGGTTGGAATAATGCCCAGCCTATTCCTACTAATGTCTGTTTGTAGCGGATTTTGAGGTCACGCCAAGTAAAAAAGTAGAGCAACCCTTTATGGTCCCAGATCTCCTTTAAATCTAAAAAGGAAAACTTTTTCTGCGGTTTAATAATTGTGGTGGTAGTTTCCATTATTTATAGTGAGTTAATCGAACTACCATGGCTTGATTTTCTGTTTAAACTTTCGCTTCATGTCTTGATAAATATGCACTGCTCTTCGCTCTATACTTGGAGAAACCGCGCGCAAAAGTTCTTTCCCTAAAATACGGTACTGTCCACCAACCTTATTAGCTCGCAGGATACCATGCTTCAATAAGCGCTTAATAGTACTATTACTGACTTTTAAAAGCGAGCGCGCTTCACTGGTAGTATAAACTTCATTCTGGTTAATCTCCACCATACTTTAATGGTATCAGAAAGTGTCAAAAGGTGTCAATCAGTTGAATTGAACAATTTAATTTGTTATTATCGTCTCGAACAGATCTGGAAGGAAGCTTAAAAACCAAACAACGGAGGTTTGTTATGTCGAAGAAAAGTATCCTAAAGGGAAACTACACTGTTGCTAACCCTGTACGGGTAACGAAAGATGAGGAGACGACTCTAACTGAAAAAATGCAGACCGCCGCCGCCCGAGCCTTAGGCGGGAGCGCTTGTTATATCAAGAAGGCCAACCCGGTTTGGCGACCACCGAAAAAGGAAAAACAAGATGGAGAATAACCTAGGTAAGCAAATCGCCCAGTTCGTCAGCAAGCTCACGGCGGACAAAGTTACCGCCGTGGGCCTCCGCAATGCCAAATTGAATCGTCCGCATTACCGAAAAACAATTGATGACTTGTTGATTCCAAAGCATGGGCCAGACAGTGCCGCCATCGTAGTGGTAGGTGGACCGAGCCTGCATCGTAAGCATACCGCCGCCCGCATCGCCCAAACCAACTTCACTGGCGATATCATCACCGCCGATGGCAGCTTTGGTTATTGCCTGCGCCATGGTGTTATCCCCCAATACATGGTCTGTTTAGACCCCAACCCGTATCGTATCGTGCGTTGGTTCGGCGATCCTGACCTGGCTAGCCGACCACCGGATGATTACTTCCGGCGACAGGACTTTGACCCTAAGTATTGGGAAGACGAGATGCGCTATAATCAGGAGTTAACCGAGCTAGTAAACCAGCACGGCTCTAAAATTAAAGCCATCCTCTGCACCAGCGTTGATCCTACCGTCACCAAACGCTGTGTGGAATCGGGTATGGATATCTACTGGTGGAATCAATTTTACGATGACCCAGATGATCCCACCCAAACTGTCACCCGCGAGCTAGTAGGTCTAACCGGCGGTATTCCTTGTATGAACACCGGTGGCAATGTCGGCACCGCTGCCTACATTTTTTCCTGGGCGGTATTGGGACATCGGCAGGTAGCCTTAGCCGGATTTGATCTCGGATACGCCCCCGGCACTCCCTTCCTCAATACGCAGTACTTTTACGAACTGCGTGATTTATTCGGCGAACGGGTCGCCGAAGCCTACATCGAGATTCAAAACCCGTACCTCAACGAGACTTGGTACACGGATCCAACCTACTACTGGTTCCGGGAGATTATCCTGGAACTGGCCAAGCAGGCCCCGTGCACTACTTATAACTGCACCGAAGGAGGCACTCTTTTTGGTGCCAACATAAACTTCATTTCTCTGTCTGAATTTCTAAACAAATTTGGACAGAACGGAGGCTAGTCGTGGCAAGAGTACTGTTGATAAACCCCGTCGTACGGGAAGAGGATGATCCCCGTCATATCCCCTATGGCATTTCCCAGTTGGCCGCTCTGGCTGACCAGGCTGGGCATCTAGTGCAAATTCTCGATGCCAACGCCTGGCGGCCGGATGACGGCGACTTGAAAGCCGTCATGCAAGCCGACAACTGGGATGTAGTCGGGGTTGGTGGTATCACCACTACCTACGGTTACACCAAAAAAATTATGCAGTATGCGAAACAGTACTCTCCCCGCTCATTAAGAGTTTTAGGTGGAGGTATTTTAACCAGCATACCGCAGGATATGATGCGACTGATCTCAGAAGTGGACTTAGGGGTAGTGGGTGAAGGTTTTGTTACCTTTCCGGAGATTTTAGAAAAGATAGCCCTTGACGACTTGGATTTTTCCAAAACGCTCGGGGTAATCTACCGAGATCGCACTGGAAACAACTGCCTTACTCCACCTCGCCCCTTAATTCCCAACCTCGATGTCCTGCCTTATCCCGCCTGGGATATGCTCCCGATGGACATCTATCTCCGTAACTCCGCACTGATCTACAGTGAAGAGGCCTTCTCGGCCAAGAAACGTATGGATGTCAACGGCAGTTTCGGCTGTCCGTTCATCTGTCGTTTTTGCTTTCACCTTGGCCTAGCCGGAGACCTGCAATATCAGGATCCCAACAACCCGGCCGCCGATGTGGTCTTTACCTACAACCGCGAGAACCGTGTGCATAGCCCTAAATATATCGTGCAGATGGTCAAACATATGCGCGATAAGTATGGCACAGATTTCGTTATTTTCTTTGACGAAAATCTGTTAGCAATGAACGCGGCCACGCATAATACCTGGCTACCGGAAATCTGCCGGCTCTGGATTGAGGCGGGCCTTCAGCCGCAATGTGTGCGCGATGGCGTGCCGCATGATCCAGAACACTGCCATGGCGTACACTGGGGTGGCACCAGTCATGCCGCTCATGCTAATCCGGAAATTCTCCGGCTAATGCATGGGGCGGGCTGTTCCCAGTTGGTTTATGGCTATGAATCCTTTTCCAAGCGCGTATTAAAAAACGTTGGCAAAGGTTCCACGCCTGAAACCAATAAGCGCTCACTTCGCGTAACCATGGAAGCCGGTATCCGACCAATCCCCAACCAGATCATGGGCTTTCCGGATGACTGGTTTGACTCGTTGATTGACTGCGTAGAGGCATGGGAGGAGATGGGTATTCAGGTTAAGCCCTTCTTTGCTACTCCTTATCCAGGCAGTGAGTGGTTCAACAAGTACAAAGACCGCATCTTGGCACAGTATGATGGCAGTCTGGACGCTTTCCTGACGGACTTGGGAGACGCGACTAAGATTACTGCCGTCATCTGTGAGAACTTTAACGCGGTCGAGTTGCTCGGTCTGCGTGAGTTAATGGTGGCCCGTGATATTAAGCGGATTCGTGAGTATCAGACAGTTTGGGAGGCCCAGCACGGCCAGCCTCAATTTGGGGATGTGCGTTGGGAGGGCGCGAAACGTCGCCTTGTCTAAGTTACTTGGTCAGTTTTAGTTCTTTCAAAACTCTCAAGCCGCCTGTGGGCTTGGGAGTTTTTTCATGCCTTGATCAGTTCCCAGTAAACAATAAAGCCCAAGGGGGCTAAGAGCTTAGACTTATGGAACTTTTCATTAAGAAAATCTGCCCCTGGTATTTTTTTGGGCACTAGCAATCGATAGCCGCGCTCTGCTATCTCCCAACCCTGCTGTTTAAACAACCGCTCGTTCTCCTTGATGCTTAAGCGCCAGTGTGGACCTTCTGGCATTTTCATGCCTAATTTCTCTGCCAACATTAAAACCGTCTCCCAGAGCGGGTTAGCCAACGTAATAATGATTTTTGCGTTAGGCAAAACAACCTGTTTTAGACCTTCCAAAAATTTCGGCAAGTTTTCAATGTGTTCCAAGACATCCACCAAAAAAATATAGTCATACGGCAGTGGTTTTGTTAGCGTGGTAATATCTAACGCCCGAAAAGATAGTTCAGAGCGGTCAGCGTACTTTTTTTGAGCCAAGGTCACCATCACCTCGCTGATATCAATCCCCAATCCAACGGAAGGCGATAGCACTGCCAACAAATCGCCGGTACCACAACCGACTTCTAACACCCGCGCCTGACTAGGAATTTTGGAGCGCAACAAAGTTTTGATGGCATCGTAGTAATAAGAGTTTTTCTCCTTCCATTTGTCATATTCATTAGCAATATCGTTAAAATGTTGGTGCGTATCCATCACTAAATAAATTTAATCTTACGCATAGCAAAAACCACCATTTTTAATAACAGCCAACCATGGCGCCAGCGATCAATATTGGTAGTGCCATAGGTGCGCTCCCTATAATGCACCGGCAAATCAATAATTTTAAGATTAAGCTTGGCCGCACCAAATAATAAGTCGAAGTCACCAAATGGATCAAACTCGCCAAACCACTGTCGACCCCGCTCAATCGCCAGATAATCTTTTTTCCATAGGACTTTAGTACCACAAAGGGTATCTTTAATGCGTTGTCCTAGTAACCAAGAAAAGGCTAAACTAAAAAATTTATTGCCGACAAAGTTTAAGGTGCGCATGGACAGCTTTTCCATTGGATAAACCAAGCGCGAACCATTAATAAAATCTCCTCGACCCCCAATTAGGGCTGAATAAAACTTGCTTAGCTCATCTGGTGGTACGGTCATATCGGCGTCATAAATCATCAAAATATCTCCCGTCGCCATGGCAAACCCTTTCCTTACCGCATCCCCTTTGCCTTTACCACTCTGCACAACATATTTGACCTTCTTATCACCACGATATTCGGCTACCGCCCGCTTGATTTCTTCTAACGTATTATCAGTAGAGTGCCCCTCCACAAAGATGACTTCGGTTTCCCTACCCATTAGTGGTATTTCCTTTACTATCTTTTGTATCGTACCGGCCTCATTGCGCGCTGGCACAATAACACTGACCGAGGCATCAACCGACTTTTTCTCCAACTTACGCGCAATCACATAGTTAACTAGGGCTAATTTATTGAAAGGAAAAATATTTACCAGGTATTTATTACACAACCACGAAAGTAGTGGGATATAAATCGGCAACAACAATTTGGCACCTTTTTTAACCACTTCGTATCCAGCCAGATATAAAAAATTCTCAATGTCAGCAACCGAAACCCAGCTTTGGTTAGCATAGGGCATCCGTAATTTAAGTGCCGCTCCCAAACGCAAAAGTGGCTCCCATAATTTATTATATTGGGTTATTACCAGACGGGTATCGTCATCGCCACTGACATGTAGTTCTCTGAAAAAGATTTCAATATCACGCAAATAACCCAGCAAGTCAGTCAACACAAAATAGTCAATTTTATTTTGCTCAACGGAAAAGTCGTTTAGTTCTGTAATGCTAAGCTTAAGTGATTTTTTTTCTGGTGGAATTAAAAAACGCAAAAATTCGTCCAGTGATTGGTGATAAAACCAATTACGTTTTCTCCAATAACCACTACGGTCATAAAAGTCGACAGTATGATCCAATATTTTTGACAAATGCTTCATAAGGTGTGGGCCTAGAAATTCATAGCGTTTTTGCAATCATAAAGTTTAGCCGAGATTTGTTGTGACTGATCTGAATAAACGACCTGGCAAGTAGAAAAATATTTGGCATAAATACTATCCATACTCAGTCTGGGGATATCAATTACTAGATAATACTTTTTAAAGTTATTTAGCGTCTGTTTGTGTTCAGCATCATTTTTAGGCGCCACATAGATGCGCCGTTCGTATTTCCCGATGCTCGCCAACTCAAACCCACCGATATCGTTATAGGTAATTACCCTATCAATCTGGTCATTATCTTTAATAAAAAAGACTGCCCCATTAAGCAACCCAGCGGCATTACCATTAATCTTACCCAGGGCATACTCTTCAATAAAAACTAGGTTATATAACACCCCCGCCACCAGTAATAACACAATCAATACTGAACGTCGATTTTTCTGAACAAATGACCAGACTAACAAAACCAAGCTATACAACCAAATTAAGACAATAAACAAAAAAGACACATAAAAACCCAGCGGACCAGAACCACCCGTAAAAGGCATGAGAAAGTTCCAGTGTAAATTAGTGACTCGAGAAAACCACTCCGCTTTTGGATAAAGCGGTGGCACTAAATGAGAAAAGAACTGGGTCATAAAAATCCCCACCAATATTAGCCCACCACCCCAGACTATCTTTTTATTAAAACCCGACCAAGCCTCAAAGTAACTTTTAAGCACTACCCCACTGATAATCGAGAGCGGTACAATAATAAAAGCCAGATATTTGTCTAATGCCGCCCGTGAAAAATCAAACAACAAATAATAAAAAACTAATCCTACAGCCAAAAACCAGAAGTAAAATCTTAACTGCTTAAACTGTTCTTTGCTAATTAGAAACAAAGGAATAATTAGTAAGGGCGAAGCATAGATAACCGCTTTAGCAGTCTGAAAGATAACCTGGCCAAAATCTCTTCCCCTAAAAGAAAAGAAATCAGTGGCGTGTGCAAAAACCCGTCCTAAATTAAAAGCCGGAAAAAGATATTTGGTAATTAGAAAACAAGCTAAAATAGTCGCGACCCCAACTAGTCCAGTAATTACAAGACGAGTAATATTTTTAAAATTAAATCGAACAACATCCGTTTCGCCAACATAAAATATCAGCACCGCTATTACTGGAATGATAAAATTTAACTTTGCCATAAAGCCTAATAAGGTAGTCAGCCCCAAACTAACCGCCCAGTACCAACGCTGATGTGGTTGGCTAGACTCTTTCCAGCGGAAAAAAGTAATGAGAAATAGCAGTACAAAAAAAGGCAGAAACGCTCCGTCTAAATCCACCATCAAGGAGGCCAAAACATTATAAAATACCAAAACATACACCCCTACCACCCAAAAAGCGGTGGTTTTATCAAAACGCGGTTTTACCAAAAAGAACAGCAACAAACAATTTAATAACCCAAACAACAACGGCAACGCCCGCATATTTTGCGCACTTAAGATTTTTCCAAAGAGTGGGAAGATTATTCCAGATAAAGGTGGGTGACCCTTACCCGTCGCGTTATCTCCAATGGTGGTAGCATGCGTTACCCACTTTACTTCATCTTGATGGTAAGTCTGGTGCAAGCTGGGCAACCTTAACAATAAAAAAAATGCTAAAAGAATTAGCAAAGGATAAATAAGCGATTTTGCCCGGCTATTTATTTTAGTAATAACGCTACTCCAGTGATACATAAGATAACCCCAGCTACACCAATGGTAGTTAAAGATTCATTAAAATAAAATAATGAGAAAAGATAGATAGCAACGATTGCCAAAACACTGGCCACTGGATAAGCCACCCCTAAATTTATTTTAGATAAAACTACCGCATAAATTACAAACCCTGCTCCATAGCTCAAAATTGCTCCCCAGAACAAAGGATTAAATAACAGTAATTTAATCTTGCCAAACAGCGTAAGGTTGGTAGAAATAATATCTAGTCCAGCCATTCCCTGCTTCAAAAGAAGTTGCGCCAGAACATTAAAACCTACCCCCATTAGCAAAAGTAGCTTATAAAACATAACTATAAATTGAACAAAAAATTAGTTAATTGCTCCGCAATTTTCTTGTGACTATAATTCTCCACCACATAATCACGCCCGCAATGCCCCCATCCTTCTCTTAACGCGCGGTCCGCCAGCAACTTATCCAAAGCTAGGGCCAGAGCGGTAGAGTTATTGGGTTCTACCAGAATTCCGGTTTTTTCATTTAACACCACTTCTGCAATCGAACCAGTCTGGGTAGAAATCACTGGCAACGCACAGGCACTGGCCTCAGCCATAGCGTAACCAAATTGCTCTTCCCAGCCACCTACTGGTACACTAGGGTAAACAAAAATATCTGCAGTATTCAACAACTCTGGTAATTTTGCGTTATCCATCCAGTCAATAAATATCACTCTGCCACCCAACCCTAATAAACTGGTTTGTTGTTTTAACTTTTCCGCTTCTGGACCACGGCCGACCACCACCAATTTGCTGGATTGATCCTGAACTATCTTAAAGGCATCGAGCAGAATATTCAACCCCTTTCTCTTGTCTAAGGCTCCGTAAAAAAGTATTGTTTTGTGATCAAATAAGTTTAGTCTTTGCTTCCAATCCGAAACTAGACCTGGCTTAAACCGCTCGACATCTACCCCGCTTAAGGGAAAAATGGCGGTTTTTATTGTTTTATTTAACTGTTTTACGATTAACTCGGCTTTTTTATTGCCACAAATTACACCATCTGCTAACCATAAATTTAGTCGAACCAAAAATAACGATAGTCTCAACTTAATACCATGCAACCTGTTTTCTGCTGGAATATTCTGCCAAGTAAAAATAGCGTAACGTAGGCCAAAACACTTTGCCACTAACCCGTTAAACAGCGTGGTTAACAAATTTGGTTCGGAACAGGAGTATAAAACACGGGGCTGGTATCTTAACCTCAAGTAGGGCAGAAGCCACAAAATCCCCGGTAACCAACCCTTGAACTGCCCACCAAAAAACGACTGCCTCCCATATGATAGAGCATTTAGCCCATAAATTTTAAAGCCAGCTATCTTTTCTAATTTTATAACCAACCTAGCCCGCCAGATTTTGGGTAAAACAAAAATAAACTTTGCCTTATCCACAAAAGTAAAAACCTTAAAGTAGTAAGGATAAGCATAAGGATGTCCGGTAACAATGACGCCTTTATCTTTCATGGTCTTACGTGGCTAGTGTTGTACTAATTTTTTTGATCAAATTCGGCAGATTATGATTTGAGACCACGACTTCACGTAACTTAGCTGACAGTTTCTGTCGTTCTTCTGGTGTAAGTTGTAAAATCATTCTTATTTTCTGAGCCAGAACCTGAGGGTCCTTTTTGGGATACATCAAATGACTGTTTTCCACCCCTAAGACCTCCGCTAGTGCCTCATTACAACTCAAAACTGGCGTACCACAAGCCATCGCCTCCAGTATCGCCTTATCCAAACTACCAGTTTGCCCCATATTCAAGAAAATATCAGCGGATTGCAGGATTGGCAAAATTGTCTTATTGGGTAGCGCTCCTTTAAAAACAAAAATTTGTTCCAGCTGGTTATCCCTAACTAATGCCTGCAATTTTGCCAGATAAGCCTGGTCTTCCGGCACACCGATTCCGCCAACAATCTCTACTGACAAAGCCTGGCCCTGCGCTACCAACTGCTTAACCGCCACTATTAAGGTTTCGTAATCCTTAGAAGGCGCAATGCGACCAATGCTCACCAGCCGAGGAGTATGAGAAAAGGAATCTGGTTGCGAACCAACTTTGAAATAGTCAGTATCAATACCTTGGCCCACTATTTGCAGTTTATTACTCTTAATCCGACAGCCCTTACTAGTTGAAGTGAAAATAACATGCGCAAACTTCTCTGCTAGTCGCAACTTCCAAGAAACTGTACCGTGGGCATACCAAAGGGAAATTTTTTTGCCCTTAATCCGCCACCACCAACCCCCTAAAATTACCCAAATTGGATTCATGTGCACAAATACTGACTGATACTCATGTTGTCTGCCAATAATTAATTTGTAAAAATTAACTAGCTGGCGCCACTTAGAAAGCCCGGCCCCCTTTCCAAAACTAACCACCGAAACATTACTCGACAAACTAAACTCTCCTTTTTGCAAACAACCCACTGTAACCCGTTCAAAATGTTGAGCAAAAACAGACAACCAACCAATAAAAAAACTGAGCAACTGCTCATCCTGGTCAACTTTTTGAGTAATAATCAAAATCCCGGCCATATTATTTAATCAATTATAAGCTCTCGCTATCTATATAAGATTTTAACCAATCAGCATAGTGCTTAATCGCCTGTTTTTTTTCAAACTGCTTGGCTAAAATGGGGCCTGCCTTAGAGTAGCGACTATAGCGCTCCGGATCAGATAGCAGAGCCTCGGCTTTTCGCTGAATGTCGAGAACATCCCACCGTATAACCTCACCAACCTCGACTTGACTAATCAGGTCCGGCACTATTCCTACCGGAGTAGCCAAAAAGGGCACCCCACAAGCCATCGCTTCAGCCACCACTCGAGGACCGCCTTCGTTATAGGAAGGCATTACCAGGAGTCTCGATTGGTTAATCAGGTGTGCCACTGCGTTTGCGTCTTTAGCCCAACCATGAAAATCAATTTTTAATTTCCATTTTTCAATTTTCAATTTAATCTCATGCTGGAGTGGGCCAGTGCCAATAATCGCACCACTCAAACCAGTTTTTTTTACCGTTTCCAAAAATAAATTGATCCCCTTATTTTCCACCAAACGGCCGATAAAAATCAGATCATATTTTTTTTCTTCAACCAGTGGTTTAAAAACATCCAAATCAATATATAGGGATGGGATATAACTAATTTTTGCTTGATCCACTCCAGCCTTAATTAAAAATTCTGACACCTGTTTTTGGTTAACCACCCGAATTTGTTTGCTTGGTTTTATATCCCAAGCAACAAACCAATGCATTAGAGATAGGTAAACACGTTCTTTCATGCTCCCAGGTTTAGGATAACCAGTAACATGATGGATCTCAATAATATAAGGAATTTTGAGCTTGTGCCACAACCAACGCGCCGCTAAGCCATTATAAAAAGGGGGGAACTCATGTACCGTCATCAAATCAAATTTTTGTTCACGATAAATGGTCATAGCTTTTTTAATAAAAAACACTAGGTGAAGAAGTAATGGCCAGGGCGAGGTGTGAATAAAAACATTACCGAAAAGATTGCCGACTGGCTGTTTTACTCTCGGAGCAATAATATCAATTCTCTCCCAATAACGATGAAATTCCTCCAAAGTATTATAAAAAGCTCCCCGCTTTCCAGAAGCGAGATCTCTCGCACTGCCCAAACCAGTAATCATTAATAACTTTGCCATAAATTAATTTAACACCGCCATAGTCTCGTTGAACATTTTTTCCAAACTAAAATGTTCAACAGTGATTAATCCATTGGCGACAAAGCGTTCCCGCAACTCCTCCCCCTGCCAGACGGTTTTAATTGCCTCCACCAAATTAAACTCATCGTTATAATTGACCATGAAGCCATTCTCGCCTTGACGAATTACCTCTGGATTGCCACCGGCACGAGTAGTAATTACCGGCACACGGCTAAGCATCGCCTCCAAAATTTGGTGTGAAAAACCCTCATAGCCGGTATTCAACACATAGATACTAGCCGCTTTTAGATAAAGTGGGATTTCAGCGCGTGGCACTGGTAACAAGTACACCTTCTTTTCTAGCCTTAAATTATTAATCATCGCCTGTAGGGTTTTCCCATCTGGCCCAGAGCCCAAAATCACTAGACGAAAGAAGGGGTTAATTTGTAACAAGCGTGGCATCAACTTAATTAACATCTTAAAGCCTTTCCAAGGCACCAGACGGCCACTGGAAAGAATAATATTCCCAGCAATGCCGATTTTTTTTCTGGCTTCTTCCTGGCTAAGCTCGCTAACTGGAAAATCTACTCCGTTGTAAATAACTTTAATTTTTTCCGCCTTAACTCCCCAACCCTGTACAATGCCAGAGAGATATTCTGATGGGACAATGATTGAGTCAGCCTGCTTACACACCCAGCGCTGACAATTCTGTAATAATTTGATTTTCCCACGCTGTGGCGCTTTCTGAAAATCATTCAAAAGAAAAAAAGTTTTACCGGTATTAGCGGCCGTCTCCCAAGCATAATCCCCCACAATCCGCACTACCAGACGCTGTTTACGCCAGCGCGCCACCAACGTGGCTGGGATACCAGAACTAACCGTATTAAGTGCAAGAATTGTGCTAGCACCCTGGCTAGCCGTAAATAGTCTAAATAAATAAATTACATGACGCCAAACTTTTGGCCAACCTTTCCAAATGCGTATTACTGGAAAGGGTAGGAACTTATCCGTTTTATCTCCCCAACGGCGTGAATAGGTTACCACTGCTACCTTCTTTTCTGGTGCCAACTTTTTTGCCAAGGCTTGGGCGTAAGAAGCTGGCCCCCCTGCTTCTGGTGGAAAGATTCCGGTAGCAATCAGAATTTTATTTTGCTTTTCCATTATTTTCTCGTAAATAAATTAAACCTGACAATGTGCCAAATCGCTGCCAAGCCATCTTTCCAATTTATTTTTTTGCCTTCTTTATAAGTTCGACCATGATACGAGATGCCAATTTCATAAACGCGTAGTTGATGTTTGGCTACCTGGGCAGTAAGTTCTGGTTCAATACCAAAACGCTTTGCTCGTAAACGAGGCAGGATCGCTTGCAAAGCCTGACGTGAAAATGCCTTATAGCAAGTCTCCATGTCAGAAAGATTCAGACCGGTAAACAAATTGGATAAAAAGGTTAACCATTTATTACCTAAATAGTGATAAAAATAAAGTACCCGGTGGGGCAAGGCGGTAACCAAACGTGAACCATAAACCACATCGGCGTCACCCGCTACAATCGGCGCGATCAGTTGTGGATACTCAGCCGGATTATATTCTAAGTCGGCATCCTGCACGATAATAATGTCGCCGCTGGCAAGCGCGAACCCACTGCGCAAAGCCGCCCCCTTTCCTTGATTCTTAGAATGATAGATTGTTTTGTATTTTGGATTTTCAAGTTCTTTCAGCCATTGGGTAGTACCATCAGTGGAACAGTCATCAACAATGATTATCTCTTTTTCAACCACACCCAAATCAACCGTTTCGACTCGGCGCAAAAGTTCTTTAAGACTATGCTTCTCGTTAAAAACTGGGATAACAATAGAAAGCTTCATACCTATTTAATACTTTGATAAAGCTTAGCATACTGAGTGGCAATTTTCTCCCAGCCATATTTTTCTAATACTAGCTGTTGTCCTGCTTCGGCCAGCTTCTGTTTAAGCGCGCTATTATCCAGTAGTCGATAAATTTTTTCAGCAATATCCGCTGGGTTAAGCGGATCACAAACCAAACCAGTCTCGCTATCTTTTAGAAAATCAATAATTCCTCCCACCCCCGAACCAACAATCACTACTCCTGCCGCCATGGCCTCCAAAAAAGAATTACCCAACCCCTCGGTTAAGGAGGGGCGAATAAACACCTGGGCCAATTGTAGATACTTAACCAACTGAACCTGGTTAACCTGTTTAATCCAGATAATCTGCTGTTCAATTCCTAATTCATGCGCCAAACTAGCTAATTTATCACCTTCTGGGCCAGAGCCAACCAGTAGTAGCTTAATTGTAGTCTGAGAAAGTTTTTCTTGTACCAAGGGAATAGCTTTTAGAAGATTGATCAGACCATTCTTAGTGGCTAGTCTTCCGGTATGGATCAACACTTTATCCCCCGGACGAATGCCTAACTGATCAGCCAACTGAGCTTGTTCGCCGTAGCTGGATAAATGGGTAAACTGCTCCAAAGCAACGCCGTTGGGAATCACCGTTACGGGCAAGTTTGGCGCACTGGTCTGAATGAATTTTTTTAGATACTGACTGATCGCCACTGCCTGATCGGCCCGACGGATAATTAACCAGCGAAAAAATCTCAGCCACCAAACCTGACGGTCTAAACGCTCGCCTTCTTGTAAAGTAAGCAGTAGCGGCCGACCGGACCACCAACGCAGTAGCCAAGCCGCTCCGCCCGCCTGCGAAGCTTGCCAAGCATGTAGCAATGCCCTCGGATGACGTTTTAAGAGCCCTAGACCGGCGAAAAACCCCAAAATAGGGAATAACCACTTATCTAACCAAATACCCCAGCCTAGACGATATATGGTGATATGCCCTTGTTGCTCCAGCTTGGCAGAGGAGGAGTAATAGCGTGGAGTGAGAATGTGAAAATCAATCTGTGGTAAACCTTCAGCCACCGCCGCCAGAGCAATTTCTGCCCCACTAGCGCGCGGCTGATAGGCAGTAGTGAAAACTAAAACCGGTTTTGCATTATCAGACATTTTGTGTTATTCTGCCACAAATGGAGAGTAAAATCAAGCGCATGTCATGGTTCAATACCTTGGAACCACCCCTGCTAGAATATGAGAATGTACAGCATATACAATCGATTGCCTCGGATCAGGATGGAAGCGGTACGGTTAGTCCAGTCCGGATGGAGTGTTAGAGCGGTGGCACGGCACTTTGGCTTTACCCATAGTGCCGTGGTGAAATGGGTAGCACGAGCCAAGCTCTTGCACCACAACAGTCAGTTCTTGCCCACCCGATCATCACGACCAGACCATCACCCCAATGAGATTGATCTTGAGATTGTGAAACAGATTCTCGAGTTAAGAAGCGAACGGAGTCAGTGTGCCGAGATTCTGCATCACCGACTGGGCACAGAAAGAAATATTGTAGTCAGTCTGAGTACGGTCAAACGAATACTAAAAAGATATGGTATATCAAAGTATTCCAAATGGAAGAAGTGGCACCAGTATCCGGAACGGCCCATGCCAGAAAAACCAGGCTGGTTAGTGGAAATTGATGCTGTACATGAGGGGATACCAGCAGAAAGGTTATCCGCCTATGCCTTGATTGATGTCTGCTCCCGCTGGGCCTATGCGGAACCAGCGCTGGCGGTGAATTGTCGAGCCACCAGCAGTTTCATGCGGACGGCACGGGAGCAAGCTCCGTTCTCGTTCAAGACCATCCAGACGGATCATGGCTCGGAGTTTGCTAAATGGTTTACCAAGATTACCATCCATGATGGTTTAGAACATCGGCACACCCGAGTACGAACACCAACTGACAATGCTCATGTGGAAAGATTCATTCAAACCCTACAAAAAGAGTGTCTGCATCGGATACCAAGAACTATGGAGGCATGGCAAAAAGAAATACCAGAGTTTATTCAATACTACAATACAGAGCGGCCACACATGGGATTAAACTTTAAAACCCCGATGGAAATCATTAAAGCGGTTCCAAGCTATTGATTAGAAAACAGCGCAGAATTCTCTTTGTAGTCACTCAATCTGAGCTCGGTGGCGCCCAGCAATTTTTTAATAATTTCGTCCCCAAACTAGCTGAAAATCGCTTTCAGTGCTTAGTGGCAATTGGTAGCGAGGGCGATGCTGGCTTGAATTCGGCACTGAAAGCAAAAGCGGTTGCCACCCAGCAACTAACCTATTTGCAACGTGACGGTAATTGGCAAGCTAATTTGCGCGCTGTATCAGAATTGCGCGCCCTAATTAAAGACTTCCAGCCAGATGTCCTGTTTTTAAATGGCACCAAAGCTGGTTTTATTGGCGCACTGGCCGCCCGTTGGCCACGTCGCCTGCCCTGGCTCAAGGTAATTTACCGCATCGGTGGTTGGACTTTTAATGACCCCTGGTCTTACTGGCGAAAAAAATTCTATATTCTTTTAGAGAAATTGAGTGCTCGTTGGAAAGATATCATCGTGGTTAACAACCAAAACGACCGACAGTTAGCTGAACAACTAGGCATCAAGCCGCGCAAAGAGTTGATTTACATACCTAACGGCATTGATCCCTATTTGGAATTCATACCACGCAGTGAGGCGAGAGAAAAACTATTTAGTAAAATTGGAAAGGCCAACCCGCCAACTGATTTAGTGGTTGGCACGATCGGCAACTTCTATCCAGCCAAGGACACGGCTAATTTTATCCGCGCCGCCGCCCAGATTACTAACCCAGAGGCAATTTTTTTGATCATCGGCGATGGTAGGCTAAGACCAGAACTAGAGCGCTTGATTAAAACACTGCGTCAAGAGAAGCGAGTTTTCTTGCTTGGTAAAATAACCGAGGCCCAACGTTATCTTAAAGCCTTTGATGTATTTGTCCTGCCCTCAAACAAAGAAGGGTTTCCCTGGTCAGTACTCGAAGCCATGGCCGCCCAGGTCCCGGTGGTAGCGACGGCGGTGGGAGCAATTCCTGAACTAATTAATTCTGGAGAAAATGGTTTGGTGGTAGCGATTAGAAACCCCAACCGTTTGGCTCGTAATATCGAAACGGTTTTGGCTTCTGATCGATTGCGTCAAGACTTGGCCATCGCCGCTCACCAAAATATTATCAAGCACTTCACCCAAGAACAGATGACTCGCCAGTTTACTCGCCTACTAGATGAGGGTTAGCACGGACAAAAATTAATATGGTGTCATCACGATAAACCAACGGCCAGGCCGAGTTGTTTAACATGGCTTTAATAAATTGCTGTGACCAAGGGGTAATATCGTGATAATCCCAAAAAACATACTGGATATTGTATTGCTCTGAGTATTTTTTCCACAAAGCCGGATCTTCTTGCATCGGGATATAGGTTTTCTGGATAAAATCTGCCGGATAAGCCTCCGGCCTACCATCAATAAAGACAGGCTCTTCTGGTAAGCGCCAGATTAAGAAACTGCCCACGTCAAAATTGTTGAAAATCGGGCCGCGTAATTTGTTGGTGCGTACAAAATCTACTCCTGCCTGCGCCCCCACTGGCACCTCCAAACCGAACTGTCGTGATAAACCAAATCGCTGATAGAACTCACCAGTCAGCACACTAACAATCGACAGCACTACCACCAACAGCAAGACAAGCTTGCCTGACTGGGTTTGCGGTTTTTCTCCTCTCCAACGCTCCATAATTTCTGTCCACAAAAGCGCACCAGCGGGAATTAAAGTTAAGGCAAAGAGTGGAAAGTTTCGCACCATTAACAACGCAAAGATTCCGGCAACAATACTACTACTGATTGCGAAAAAATGTTCACGCCAGCTTCGCCAGTTTAGGATAATCCCCAAAACCAAAAGCGCAATGCAGAAAAACAAAACATAAGTAGTAAACTGCGGGAACCCCCAGGCGCGCAAAAATAACGGCCCCTTGTTCTCCGCAATTGAATAACCATAGTTACTAAAAACTTGTAGCGGATAGATCGCCCCGCGCCAACCAAAGGGGTTAATAAAATTCATCAAAACTACTCCAGCCCCGACCAGCCAAGTTTTCCCCCTGACTAGGTCTTGCCTAGTCGAGGGAGTGATCTGCGCCTTTTTAATCCAATCAGCCAGCAAAAATAGCAGATACCACAGTGGGCCAATAAAAAAGTAGATGTGGGTATTAACCCAGAGTAATTGTACTGGGATTAAAGTCCACAATAACCAACCAGTGGCTTGGTCGTGTTGCCGATAAAGCACGAACAGGTACCAGGCCAGAAACAGAAAACTAAAAATCTCCGGACGCAGATCAGTACGCTCTAACATCATGGCGATAGCCAATAGGCCAAATAAAATAATCGACACTGGCCTAGCTTTTCGCCAAGCCGCTAGTAGCGTTAAGCCAAAAGCTAAGGCAATAATTAAAGCCTTGGCAGTAATGAGACCCCGCAGACCAACCCAGCGTTCACCTAAATAGATCGCTACCTCTGCCAACCAGTGATGGTTGATAAACGGCCAGTCTGGTGCCGTATAAGAGAACAGATTAGTAGTGGGGATATGGTGCGTTTGCCAGATAATCTTCCCCAGGGTTAGGTGGCGACCGATATCCTGATTAATTGAACCGAGCGCATGAATACTAAAAATAAAAACTAAAACCAAAAAACTGACAAACAAAAAACCAGCAATCAGTTTATGCTTATTGTGAGACACGACTTACTTTGTATATCACTCCGGAATAATCGTCAGAAATGAATAAACTGCCAGCATGGAACTTTAGATCTACTGGACGCCCTGAAACCTTGCCATTACTAAGCCAGCCGGTGATAAAATCTTCCACCTGCGGTTGACCAGCTACGTCTTTCGTAATATTTCCATCGGCAGCTAAAACAAACCTAACAATTTTGTAACCCACTGGAGCAGTACTATTCCATGACCCATGATAAGCTACCAAAAGATCATCTTGCCATTCGGTCGGCCAAGTTGGATCAGTGATAAAAGCCAGTCCCAAGGGCGCAGAGTGAGCCGGAATATCAAGATAAGATGATTCAGTTTTAGTACAATCCTTTGGTACATCAGTGCGCTGGAAAGGAGCTGGATTAAAAGTACTATCTTTTATCTTATCGCCGTAACAAAAGGGCCAACCATAACGCCTGGCCCCAAACGGGGTTTCAACATTCGCCACTTTCACAATATTAATTTCATCGGGTGGTAGTTTATCTCCTAAATTGTCGCGCCCCATTTCAGTTGCCCAAAGCTGTCCAGTCTTCGGGTGGAAGGTAAAGAAAACCGAATTGCGTAAGCCACCAGCAAACTCAGCCAGAAAAGTGCCCTCCGGGTCGGCTTCCAAAATTGCTCCGCGTTTCCAACTTTCCTCCACGCAAACATTACAAGAAGAACCAACGCTAACATACAACTTATTGGCCAACTGGGTTTCTCTATCCAGATAACCTTTAACAATTGGGGTGGTTCTAAAATTAGGACCGAAAGCAATAGTTCGCGTTATGTGCAAACCGGTATCAGAAAAGTTTGCGATATTTTCCGCGCTACTGACAACTACCGAACCACTAGCAACATTATAAATATAACGCACTACCTGATAACTTTCCGCTACATATAGATAGGTAACCTTCTTTTTTTGGTCAGTATAAAAAGCTAGCCCGTGTGGAGAACGTAGTTTTTCTATCAGGATACGTCCAACTAATTTACCGTCCGCTCCCGGCTCAAAAATAGTTATCTGATTGGCGCCTAACTCGCTCACCAACATGCGCTCTTTTGCGTCAAAAACAATAACGCGCGGTTTGTTTAGATTCTTAACTACTACCTCAAGCTTAAAGCCACTTGGCAAGGTTAGGCCGGTCAGATTAATATTAGAATTTTCACCCCGCAAAAGGCCTAAAAAGCGGCCGAAACCAGCTAGTCGACCCCAAAAACCCCAGACCAATACGGCAACAATTACCACACTAGCTAGGCTGATTTTCCAGTATTTCATATCGATTTATTTTACCATTTTTTTGGCCCAGTCAATCATTCTAGCCGCCTCTTCACTACGACCGAGCATTAATAAAACCTGGCCATAACGTGTTACCTGTTCTTGCGTGGGACTGAGTTGAATTACCTTTTCTAAGTACTGTGCCGCCCGCGTATAGTTTTTTTGGGAAAGATAAAGACTGACTAGGTTGTTGTAAGCGTTTAGTGAACGAGGATTCAGTTCAACTGCCCGTAGGTAATGCTTTTCGGCCGCCACCAAATTTCCGGTCTTAACTGCGACAATACCTTGCAGATTCTGCAGTGGAGCATAGCCTGGATAAATAGTATTAGCAATCGCCAATCTTTTAGTTGTTTCAGTTAAGTCATCTTTAGTTAAGGCAATGGCTGCCAACCCAGTCTGAGCAATGACGCTATTCGGATTAACTTGTGAAACCGCACTCAACAAGCTCGCGTTTGATTGCCAGACTTGATTACGCTGGATAGTTAGGTAACTTAAAACTAACAAAACAACTGCCAATCCACCGTAAAAAAATTTTTGATAGCGCCGGGTAGATAATTTAGATAACCCTTGCTCCAGCAACCAAGCCACCATTATAATAACTCCTAGTGAGGGTAGATACAGCAGACGCTCCCCCATAATCGTACCAACTGGAAAAAATAAATTGGCAACAACCAAATAAGGGAAAACAAAAATTCCGGCCGCTTGGCCATAACCAACCTTTCTTTTAAAAACCAGCAAGCCAATCAGGCCTAGCAACAAAACCAAACCAACACTAGCCTGCCAAGAAGTTAACAAGTTTTTCACCAGGGGAATACTGTTGTAAGAATAGTCCGCCGAAAGTTTAACCGGCCAAAATAATTTAGTTAAATAAAGCCAGAATACCATTAGAGCATTAGCAATACGCTCTCCTAGATCCATAAATTTTAAAGGATTTTCCACAAAACTAACGGAGCCAGACTTAAATAAGTACTGGCCAAGCGCTAGGTAGCGCAACAAAAAATATGGGGCAAGGGCTAACAAAAAGCGAGAACTATTCTTAACTAGCCAGGACCAGCTTTGCCCTTGTTGCCAACGCCATAAGTAGAGAATTATTGGCAAGACCGCTAAGGCGCTTTCCTTGCTTAGAATCGCCAAGAAAAACGCCAAAATCATCCACCACCAACGACGCTCTAAAGCAAAAATAATTGCCAACAAGCTCCCTAAAAAAGCCAACAACTCAGCCCTACCAACGATCGAGGTAACCGCCTCAACATGTAAAGGATGCGCCAAAAACAACAGTGCCGCAAAAATAGCCGGTCTTTTATGCTTTAGCAATTTATGCGTAACCACAAACACTAAAACGACATTAAGCGCATGCAAAATAATATTGACCAAATGGAAACCACTCGGGCCACGACCAAGTAGCGCGAAATTTAAGGCATACGAAGCCATAGTCACTGGCCTAAATAGCCCGGTATAGGGAGCATTCTGATGATAAGGTGAGATAAACAGCGTAAAAAAATTCTCCAGCTTTCTAAGCTCTCCTCGTTTTTCCACCACCACAGTGTCATCTAAGACAAAGCCTCCTTTTATACCATTGCCAAAAATTATAAAGGACAAAACTAAAGACACCAGCATTATTGAAAATAGCTGATGTCTTTGCAAGTAGCGCACCCAACTCATAATTAATAAGCAATCTTTACTTCAATCGTACCAGTACACTTTTGATTAAGCACCTCTACCTTATTATTTACCACGTAAGGGTAATCAATCGAGGCACTTAGTTTATAAGTAGTAAGACTGGGTTTCCCTTGGTTAAAAGCGATGGTTGGGGTTTCCTTACCATTCGGCAATGGTATCGCGGAAAAACGATTAGGACCAACCCTCACATCCTCTGCTGGATTGATTGACCAATTGAGAGTATCATGCGAATCCATCACCCCCTGGTATACGAAACTGGCCCCATCACTGCGCGTTAGCTTATCAGCAATAAAAACGATTCTGCCACTCAATTGACACTCTGGGCGAACATTACTGATTCCGGTCGGTACGCCCTCTGGTGGGGTAGCGGTGGGACTGATTTGGGGATCAGAGCTACCCTGCTGATAGACAAAAAGGCCAACCCCTGTCAGTGCTAGCACTACTATAATTCCCAGCATTATCTTTTTATTCATATTCTCTTATTCTAGTTACTTATTTAGCTGGGTCAATATCTCCTCTAGTGCCTGCCTCACCTTACTGTTCGGAGGGGCATAGAGTAGGCCCTTTTCAGCATAAGCCCTGGCCTGCACATAGTTACCCTGTGCCTGGTGCACCGCCGCCAAAGAGTAGTAGGTTACTGGATCGTTAGGGCGTATTTTTTCTAATTGCTCGAGTAATTCTCTGGCTTTAACTAAATCCCCTTGCTGGGCATAGAGGTGGGCTAAATTTTGGTAGGGATAGTGGAAATAAGGATTTATCAAAAGTGCCTTTTTATACTCCTCTATCGCACCATGGTTATCGCCCCTGGCCTGTAAAATGGTGCCCAGATTATAGTGCGGCTGGGGAAAGATATCTTCACTCTCCACCGCACGTTGATAGTAATATTCAGCCCGATCAATATTGCCTTCATCATAATACCGATTGCCCAGATTATTATTTATCCGCACACTATCCGGTTCGTAGGTTAAAATATCTTGATAAAATTCAATCGGCTTGCCCCAAACAATATTACGCTGGATAGACTGATAAGAAAGCCAACCAATATATAGCGCAAACGTCCCAACCATCAAACGTCGGAGCCCTTTACGATTGGTGGACAAAAAATTCAACAACCAACTAAAACCATAACCAACTGCCAAGAAAATTGCGACGGCGGGAAGGTAGAGCCAATGTTCATAGATCTGGGCATTGATCGGCGTAATCCCGGACACCGGCCCCAAAGCGACAAAGAACCAGCCAAAAACAAAGAACCAGAATCGGAAAGTCCTCTCCCCGCGATCCTTTTTATACAAACGATACAATCCATAGATAGCACCGGCTGACAGTAGAATCACCGCCCAGACTGGCCAATCGAACGGCGAGAGGTGAATCGGTACGCTTCGCTCCATGTGTAATTTGATCGGTACAAACAGTATTCCAAAGTAATCAAACAAAGCGTGCATAAAAGTAAATAGGCGCACGGGCAAGTTCTCTGAGTAGATATTGGGAGTAGTATAAAAGTTTAGGGTATTGTTAAAGTTAAGCAGAGTGAGACGTAGAATGCCATAAACAAAAACCACTCCAAAGTAAGGCCAGGTTCTTTTTAGCGAATTGAGGATTGAACGAATAAAAGTCCCCGTCTCCAAGAAGGCTATCGAAAAAATAAGGGCTAGCAGAGGAAAAACAATAGCTACCTCTCGGCTCAAAAGACCTAAAACTAGGACCACTAAAGAGACGATTTTTTGCCAACTAAGCCAACCCGGTGTTACAACTTCCAGATTTTTCTTTCCAGCGATCAGACCACTACTGGAAGTTGTAACACCGGGCCAACCCAGTTTTTTACTCTCGGCGCTGTAAAAAAGCCAGAGTCCTAGAAGTGTAAAAAATACATAGAGTGGATCGCCCCGACCAGCAATATAGGTAACCGCCTCAGTAGCAATCGGGTGCACTAAAAAGAGTAGCGCGGCAATAAATCCAACCAGTTTATTTTTAATAACATTAGAGAAGAGGAGAAAAATTAGCAGTCCGTTAATAATGTGAATAACATTACTAAATAGGTGGTAGGAGAACGGATTAACTCCAGAAATTACATAATTAATAGCAAAGGTAAAAAATAAAAAGGGGCGATAGTAATTACTCTGCATACCAATACCAGCCAAGGTATTATGAGAAAACCAAAACTTAATATTATCCCAACCGAGAGCGTGGACAGTGGGGTTATTTACAATCCAGTCAGCATCATCCCAAAATAATTGGTTATGTAAATTGAAGCTATAAATAATCGCGCCTACTAAAACTAGCAGGCCGATCATTCCGAGTTTTTCTCTTGAAATACCAAACATTTTCTTATCATAGATTAATTCTAATCCGTTTTCAACCAACCAAAAACCGCCCGAAGGCGGTTTTTGGTTGTCCGAACTTACGCGCAGTAAGAAGCAGACGAGACTAAGACTACTGACCAGTCATGTTCGGTCCATTGAACGGAAGGTTCTTGATATAACCTGCCGTATTAGCCTGGTCAAGATTGGCATCGACGCCCGCACTGTCAACCCACTTAATCACATTAGCTTCATCCTGCAGGACGAGCATAAAGTGATCAGCGGCCACACCACTGGTGGTGTTAGTCGCGCGATTGAAGGCGGTTAGGTTACCCTGGACGCGCAATGTCTTTGAGGTACCGGCCGGAATGTTTAAGGCATTCAGGAATTCCGAGAAGCTCAAAGAAGCATTAACGGTATCGATATCATACGAAGCACTAGAATAAACTAGGCCAGTAGTATCATCATACAGTGTGATCATCGGATCGGCTGGAGCCGTCTGACCAGATGCCACCGTGTCAAAGGTAATCGTACCAGAAGCAACGTTAATCGTATTGAAGAGCACATCGTAGCCCATAGCAGTGATGGTAAACTTGCCTACCACTGCGTTGGCACTAGCAGCACCATCAGCCAAGACGATATTAGTAAACTTCGGGAACGAACGATAGACCATGTTCTTATTGGACACAGTTACACTATCGGTATCGTCACCAGTAGTATCATTGCCGAGCACCTTGGCAAATGAACCCTCGCCGGTAGCTTCGAATTCGTCCGCAGCACCACCCGAGAAGTTCATCGCAAAGTCAACTGCCGAGGTCGCACCAGCTAGATGAGTACCAATGGTATCAATTTTCACAACAACTTGACGCGACTGATCTTTTGGAATATATGGCCGAGTTGCACCACTGAAACCAAATGACACAGACGCAACACTACCACTTAAGGAGTACGGACCGGCAGTAAGAGTTGAACCAGCCTTGTCCTGATACTCCAGATAGACGCCGGCAACATTATTCTTGGCATCAGCTGTATCAGCCGATACTATGTTGAACCGGTCAATGTAGAAGCCCTCCTTCGCCGCACGGACATTGAAGGTAGAAACTGCTACACCGGTCTGACCCCAGTAGATAGCCTGCTTGTCTTTAGAAGGCGAGGATAAATACTCGGTAACAAAGATATTACCAGCACTGACTACCTCTACTTCAGTCGTAATACTGGTGGCACCGTTTGGAGTGGCATTACCAGCATTAACCGTGGTGTTTGAATCGTCGATGGCAGTCACGTCAGTCGTGGCCGCAATATCGAAGCCAAATTCGTCCTTGGTCGGCGGAGTTAAGTTTAGAAGATTAGTTCTAACAATAAGCGTCCGACTCGCACCCGCTGGAATGTTCCAGTTTAGGTTATTGAAGACGATCGTACCGGCAGAAGCCGCCAGGTTATTAGCAGAAGGAGTAGAGGATAAAACTGTTCCACTCTCTTTTTCCACCAACGACACAGCTGACACGATTGAACCAATATCGCCCGCACTGCCCTTATCGAAGGCATCGGCGCCATTCGCATCGGAGTAACCGGTAACGGTAATATTCGTTACTTTCAAGGCAGAAGCATTCGAAGCCTGGAAGATAATACCAACGCTATCAACATTCTGGCTACCTTGCACGACTGTCTGGTCGGCTGGGTTAGAGGCCAAGCTTAAAGTTAAGCTGGAAGCGGTCAAAGTCATAGTTGGACCATGAATGTTAGCATTTGGCACAATGTCCGCAGCCGCTAAAGCTGTGTTGGTGCCAGTATATTTCAATTCGGTTACTCCAACATTATCAGAGTAATCCTGGACACCGATTGCTACTTTAGAACCAGCTACGAGTGCAGAACCAGTGCGTGTGTTGCCAGTCTTCACGTCGGCGGTAACCTTCAGACTCAAGGTCTGGCCAGCGGAGAGATCAATGACATCACTAAAGGTGTTCATTGCCCCTTCCACCGCGCCGCCGGCACTGTTATTTGCAGTACCAACTTCATCAAAGGAACTACCATCAACCGGTCCGATTAGAACCGCTCCGTTAGCTTCATTAATTACCTTGATATCATCGAGATCAGCGAAACTGGTGCTGGTCGCAACGACGAAATCGTCAAACGTGCCATCACCACCCTTGTCGCTACTGATAACTAAACGATGTTTACGAATCTCAACATTACTGGCTGCAGCGATCGAATAACGTAGGAAGACCGTATCATCGGTATCAGTACCGATATCCGATGCCACTAAACCAGAAGAGGTAAGCGTTAATACACCACCCTGTAGGGTAAGGGCATGTGCCTCACTTACCGCGTCCATAGTAGTACTAGTAACAGCCATACCATAGCCATACTGATCGCCTACTGCCAAAATGTCAGTAGCGTACTCAAAGTAGAGCTTAATGGTTTCGTCTTTCTTGCCAGCAATATCACCATAAACCTTAAAGACGGCATTGCCACCCTTGACAATACTGAATCCGGAACCAAGGTCGAAGACAACATAGCCAGCGCTATCAATAGTCCCTGACCATTCACTGGAACCAGTCTTCAATTTAAGATCAGTGATACCAGAGGTATTAACTGTACCGCCCTGTAACATCTGAATGCGTCTGACTGAAGCCGCTTCAGTATTAGCCGACAGCTTAAATTCAGACAACTGTACATCCTGCTGACCTGCATTTGGATCACCTATTGAACCAACCTTGGTCATAGTAATGGTACCGGAGGTAGCACCAGAAACGGAAAGATTATTACCGCCTACTGGTAGGCCACTGACCGAACCAGAAGTCAGACTTAGAGCATTTAAGCTGAAGGCGTTGACATTACCAGCGGTAGCAGAAAGATCGGCTACTACTGAAATATCTTTAGAGCCATTCACTGCAATGCTTAGGTTGCTGAAAGTTGCCTCGCCAGTGGATGAAGTCAATGACTTACCAGTCACGAGACGACGCGCGCCATCGTAAAGGTAAATATTATCAAAGTCATCTACTGAACCAGCGCCAGTGCGCTTGACCGTTACGGAGTTAACCGTACCACTACCACTCAAACGCACTCGCAAGTATTCCACTCCTTGAGCGTTAGTCGTAGTAGTAGAAGCGGCTGGATTGTTCGGAGCTAGACTGACACTCACTGAACCCGCCAATGGGGTTGGGGTTGGAGTAACACCAGGAGTTCTGGAATAGTTCGGGACCTGATTTACTGAGGTGTAGTTTGTACCCTTAGCATACCAGTTGAACTCATTATTGTTGATGCAGAAAACTTTCAAGAAGAAATTTGGGTCATCTGCAACGGCCTGCGCACCAGAAGTATTTACCCAGTGCAACATACCGGTGTCCTCACCAGTAGTCTCAACGCCATAAACTTTTTCGTCATTGGTTTCGCAGTTGCGGAACAGACCAGAAGTTACGAAGGCATCGCGAGTCGCTGGGGTAACATTTTTAATGTTGGCAAAGCCACCGAGGTGACCATAGAAGCCAAAGATTGCCGGGTTCAAGAACAATCTCTTGTAGCCCGCATCATTAATGATATAGACATCCGGATCTTCGGAGCCAGCAGCACTGATCGTGTTGCCCTCAGTCAATCCGAAGTTGGACGGAGCCACGGCACCTGCCACTGGGGCAAAAGCCAGGATTCCGGATAACGACAATATTGTCGCTACACCTGTGAGAACTGAGGCAGTTTTGATTAAAACCGCTCTCGTTCCTTTTGTTGATAATTGACTCATAGATTGATATTTGTGTTCTGGATAAATTTGGTTTGTCTTGCGACCACCCAACTAGCCAGAACGGTTTAACTTATTGAACCACCACTCACTTGTTCCTCACCCTCAAAAAGGGAATTCGCTCTGTTTTATCGACCGAGCAAAAAAATTTAGAACGAGCGATGGAGCTCATTATTATTGCTTAGTTTGACCTCTTATTTTACTTACAATATATAGCAACCGTTTTATTGAGTTTTCAAGGTCCAAGCTCGCCTCGGATAGATTCCTATTACAAGCTCGTAAATAGTGGCTTTTTACGCACCTTTTTAGCCCGCATTTACTAACTGATAATAGTCCTTAGACGCTCTGGTGATATTAACAAAAATAGGCCTTTTGTCAAACCATCAGAGAAATAAGGAATCCTTTACCAACAAGGAACAAAACGGATTACTAACAACCGTTAAAACCATTATAATTTTATTCACCCGCACCGACAATAGCCAATTGTGGATAACCGCCTTAAATTAAGACTTTTTCATCTTTCACAAAAACTCTTGGGGCAATATTTCCCCATCCAGTGGCTGACGGATAGCACCGTAAAATTATGTCAGAAAAATGAAAACCACACGGTCTTCATGGTGCCAAGCATGGTGCCAAGCGTAAAGCCAGATTCAGCAACAGATTTAGCTGGCACCATGAATGTCCTATTTAAATAAGCACAACTTCATGGTGCCAGGCATGGTGCCAGCTAGCTGGCACCATGCCTGGCACCATCACTCAACCGTATAGCTAGGAAACCTCGTATCCAGCCCCAGCTTTTTCTTGATTAAACCGCGCGCCAATAGTTTGTTGATATAACGGATCAAAGTCCGTTTGGAATACTCCCCACCTAGCTCGCCAGAAATATCCTTAAAGTTACAACCATCTCTGGTCTTAACTAGTTCAATAATTTTTTCATCCAAAATTTGGTCATTTCCTTTTTCAGTTTCAATTTGAACCTCTTCTGGTTTAGAAACTTTTTTAGGATGAGCATTCTTCTCCTTGCTAACAATAATCAATTTTAATTTCAGTACCTGTTTTTGGGTCTCCAGCAAACCCCCTAGCGGAGCAGACTTTAGATAGACCAGGAGTTCCAAATAATCGAGGAGGCAAGCGACGGTTTGCTCTAGCATTTTAACTCGCTCAAATTCCGATCGCCCCGGACGATCTAGCAGTGGTTTCGCTCTAGCAATTAGCCGCTCACGCAAACCACTGTCTTTAACGAGAAAAGATAAATAGACAATCGAGTGAAAAGCATCCAGGGTGATTTTTGCTAAATCTAGATCTTCCTGCATAGATAAGACCTTACTTAACAAATAACCATAAAAAAATAAAGACCGCCCTTACATCTAGGGCGGTCGACTAGGCGGGTTTAAGCCGCCCAATTCTCAGACCGAGAGATAATAAAAAAGAACTGCACGATAGGCTGATGCTTTTGAACAGAGAGAATGGGATATCTACACCCTCCGCACCGGGTGGGCTCCATGGCTCGCCCTGATCTGCTGTGAACGCAGACGAAGAACTCTGCCCTCAATCTCCTCGCGGAGTTCCGGAAGAACTCTTACAACAAGATTGAATGGGTGGAGCGACTCCACACTGCTCTTGAGAGAGTTGACCGCGGCCAACGAAGCCACCTTCGACTCCACGGCCTTATCGACCAACTCCAAGGGGGTTCGACACCCCAACCTCATCATGAGTTCGACGACCTCCGAGGTCAACTCGTTGATGGGCTTGTTGATAAACTCCGTGCCCTTGTTTCTTGGATTCGCCGGCAGTTCAACCACAGCAATTCTCGCCATTCCAATCGTCATTTAACTAACCCTCATGATTCAAAAGGTTGCTCGTACACCCCCTTCCATGACCGAGCTTGGTCCAGGGGTAAAAGTAGTATATCACAAGCCACTCTAGTTGGCCAGAGCTGCTGGTTGAAAATCGCCATTCAGTCGCACGGTAAATGGCTCAACCTTAGTTATGGTTTTCACTGCCCAATGTTACCTCCAAAACCATTCTGCCCAACTACCTTGAGGTTTAACCTCAAGGTAGTTGGGCAATTTGCTCTAAATCTTTAATTAGCCAGCTCTCGATGAATTTCTTGTAGCTACTGGGCGTAAACATTTCATGCAAAATACTTCTACTAATTATCTTGCCACTGACTTCTGATATAAAATCAGGATAACTTGACCACTGAAACTTATCGAGAAAATCAAATGCCGTTCTTTTGTTTTTTATACCGGCCACTTTCCAATTACTATCTACCAGCTCAACCGGATTCATGTGAATATATCTAGAAAGATGAGTCAGGTAATTATCATCTGTCACTAGCTTGGCTTTGTAGGTACCTTGAAATAAACTACCACTTCGTTCTTTGCGCATATTAAAATATAACGAATACCCAGTGCCCAATTTTCGCATGAAATTTGGGATACCACTATCAACTCGTTGCTTAAGTAAAAGATGGAAATGATTGGGCATTAGACAGTAGCACACTATATCTACCAGACGGTCTTGAGGTTAGACGGTCTTGAGGTTTAACCTCAGTTTTCTGGTTAGCATCAGCTAGCCAGATACTATTAGGAGAATTGAATAGCCGTAGACTTTCTTGAAATCTTTTAAAATCGTGGTCATTCTCAAAGATAATCCGCTTATCAATACCACGGTTATAAATATGATAATAGTTATCGTTGATAAAACTAATTTTTCGATTAGCCATATCAGAAGTATACCTACCTTGAGGTTAAACCTCAAGGTAGGGCGCTTTTTTTAGTCGATCAAGGCTGGTTGGAAGTTGCTATTTAGTTGCACAGTGAGTGGTTCTACTTTGGAGATAGTTTTGCCACTTAATGTTACTCGCAAAACCAACCCTTGCATGGTTTCGGGAGAAAAGTATTGATCAAAAATAAAATTTCCCAGGCTGTAGGCAATCCATTTGCCTTGGTATTGTTCCAAATCCTCTGCCACGTGCGGATGGTGACCGATAATTAAATCTGCTCCGGCATCAACGGCGCGATAGGCGACGGTTTCTTGAAATTGATTATGCTTAGGTTTGTACTCTTCGCCAAAATGAAACGACACCACCACTAAATCACTGCACGCTTTGGCAGATTTAATATCCAAGTCCATCTGGTCTAAATCTAAAACATTAATACCAAAATGGTCAGCCGTAGCATTCAAACTTTTTGCTAACAGCGGGGTATAAGCTAAGAAAGTTATCCGAGTACCGTTGATTTCTTTGGTTAGGCCGCCATGCGCCTCAGTGAAATTTTTACCGGCGCCGACATAATCAATTCCACCAGTTTTTAAATTATCCAGAGTGTCTAAAAAAGCCTGTGGACCATAGTCCCAAATATGGTTATTGGCCAAGGAAACCACATCAAAACCGGCCTTTTTTAAAGCTTTTGTCACTAACGGATTGAAGCGAAAAGAGTAGATACTGCCCACTTTTATGCCCCGGTCCGAGACTGGTCCCTCTAAATTAGCAAAAGTTAAATCCGCCGAATTTAACCACTCGCTGATGCGCGCAAAGGGAAAGAAATAATCACCAGCACCATATTTATTTAATTTAATCTCCACACTCCGACCCAGCATAATATCACCAGTAAAAATTAGGATAGTGTTCATCGGGGTCGGGGTAGAAAAAATTGAAAATCCCTCTCCACCCTTAAAAGAAAAGTCTTGATGAGTAAAGAGCAAAAACCCTCCAGCTGCAATAGCTAGACAAATCAGAACAATTAAAATAACTCGCTTCATTTAATTTTACTACCAGGAGAGACTGGTTTGTCTGGCATCAAAAGCACCGGACCAGCTTCGGAGTCAGCCGCTAGCAACATGCCCTGGCTTTCTAAGCCCATCAGTTGGCGTGGTTCCAGATTGGCAACGATAATAATCTGTTTGCCAATCAAACTTTCTGGTTCGTAGGCTTTGCCGATACCAGCGATAATCTGGCGCTCCTCCTCACCCAAACTAATCATTAATTTCAGTAATTTGTCTGAACCAGTCACCCGTTCAGCAGTTTTAACTTCTGCTACTTGTAGTTCAGTCTGGCTAAATTGTTCATAGTTAATCATGAACTAAATGATAACACTCGTCCCCTACTTTTTGTATACCCCCCGAAGCATATTCTCTTCGCGTAGGAGGGCAAAAGTGGGGGACGGGTTACTAACCCTGAGGTTAAACCTCAAGGTTTTGGGTTATTTTGCTTTAGACTATAGGTTGTTTTTGCGTCGGCGCAGGCCCCAGATTAACCAAGCCAGCAACCCAGCTAAAATGGCAAGTACCAAAACTGCTACTGGCCACTTGTTGGTACCCAGCGTTAACGCCGCACCCAAACGCGCCGTAGTACTATCGCTTAGCGTATCTGGAGTGGGGGTGGGGGTTAACACGCCTGCCTCCTCCGATACGGTTGGCGTCGGGCTAGCGGTTACCTGCCCACCAACCTTGGTTGGTGCTGGTGTAACTGCTTTAGTGACGGTCGGAGTTGGAGTAGCCGCCGGATTAATTGTTACCACGGTTTGGCCAAGTACCGATCCTAAAACATTTTTATTGGTATTGTCATAAACCAATGATTCAGCGGTTACTTGGATATTGGCACTACCACTTTTTTTAGCCAAAAAGTTCACTGTACCGAAGGTAGTAGTATTAGTAATACCACCCGGGAAGCCAGCCGTTTTAACTAACTTACCATTGGTATTATCTGTTAGATCATAGCCAGGTTGAGTGAGTGACAACCAGCCAGTGTTTTGCGTGAAAGCCTGCACACTTAGCATATCAGCGGGGAAACTCAGTACAGTCTTGATAGTTGAATCTTTCCCGCCTTGTGGATCAACCATAACTGCTACAGTAAAAGACTGCCCGGCCTTCACGGTAATACTAGTTGGCGACAGCGTAAGCGTAGCGGCCAGCGCTGGCCCAGCGGATAGACCAAAACCAACGACAGTAATAATTGCGAGAATAGTTTTTTTCATCATATTTAGATTTATTAACTCCAATTATTCATTAGGATGTTGAAGTCTAAAATATCAACCGTACCATCACTGTTAAAGTCTGCCGAATTACCACTACCAGTGGCTCCCCAATTAGTAACCAAGGTATTGAAGTCTAACACATCTACTTTACCGTCCCCATTGGAATTACCTTGATTCAATGTAGGCGTGCCTGTGGGAGTGGGAGTGGGTGTAGATACTGAGCCGCCCCCCCCGCCACCTCCACCACCGCCACCCGACGGTGTTGGGGTGGGAGTCGGAGTAGAAACAACAAAATTGATAGTAATGGGTGCGGTAGGAGCAGTATTATCTACACTCGGACTTAAACTCCCTTTAAATGACTGCACCCGATAACTGTAATTACCATTAGCTAAGCTTGAGTTGACATACTGGAGGTTGGTCAGATTATCAACCAACAGCTGAAAATCAGCACTGTCTTTTTTTTGATAAATCCGATAACCATCTACGCCGACCACCGCATTCCAACTGATGGTGATTTGTTGATCACCAGTCTTGGTGGCGACTACTCCACTAGGGAGGATTGGCACTACTCCCTGATTACTAAGTCCACCGGTGACCTCCGAAGCACTAACCGGCCAGGCCAACAGTAGTAGTAAGATCACCCAGAAATTAATTTTTTTATTATTAGTCATGGATGAAGTTAATTAACCTGAATACCATAGGTAGTGGTGTAAAAACCCGGTACAGTGGTTACTGGCAGTTTAGTATAGACATCAAACTGAACCTGCCGGCCATCACGCACACTACTAGTATCCAGGCCGGAAATATCAATTACGCTTGGAGATTGGTCGGTATAATCATTCCCAATTGCGTATGAATCCACATCACCAAAACCGTCCTCAATGTCAGAATCGGTCAAACCGACCACCGCACCTAACCCATTGGCGGTAACACTATTGAACAATACTCGCATATTGCCATTGGCGGCGATGGTGTCCGTCGTGTCGGCGTTATCCCAATCAGTAAACTTAACCGAAAGATCGGTTTCGTCAGTATTCACAGTGATGCGGTAAATGTAGTGCCAGCCGTTGATGTAAGTGTCGTCGGCGGTAGCAGTGCTGGACTCGGCCACGATCTCGTCCACCACCACTGGTTCAATGGCCACAGTGGTGAATTCATGGCTATCTCTACTACCAACATCCAGCGCGGTCACCAAAGCATTACCGGCCTCATCCTGCACGCTAGTTGAAACAGCAAAGTAGTATTGGGTATTGTTGGCCAAGGAGCTGTCTGGCGTAATGTTGACTCGGGTGCCACCTTCTACTAACGATACCGTGGCAGAAACATTGGAGTTGTCGCTGTATTTCTTTAGTTGGATGTTGGTGGAGTTAACTGTGCTGGCTTTGAGTGCCTCGGAAAAGGTAATGTATGGCACAGTAGTAACGGCAACATCGGTTGCATCATCCGCTGGAGAGTGGCTGATAATCGTAGGCGCGTCAGGATCACTGCTGGTAAACGATACAGAAGTTGAGCCGGTGGCTGAACCGCCCACTTTAATACCAGAAACATTAACTGTTCCCGTCACAGAATTTGTCACAGTGGTATCCCTGGTCCCACTTATCAAGGTTAGGAGTAGGGTTCCCAATGATGCACCATGGTCAGCCGCCATCGAAACTACACTGGTATCATTAACCCGAGTAATGTCCGCGGAATCTTTAGCGGTTACGGTGAGGGTAATCAACACATTGACAATTGCCGAACCAGCTGACGGATCAATATCAAAATGATCTATCGGGTCGCTGGAACCGAAAGTTGTACAGCTACTATTTGTACACCACGGGCTGTAGTCCACATAATCAGAAACAGAACTGCCTACTCCAGGAATATTTTCCGGCGAGTGGTTCGGCCCAGTCGAGCTTCCCCACCAGTTATATTGCGCACTAGCAGTTGTGGTTGTGAAGTTGTCCATTCCGTCGGTATTGCTAGAAAAGTCATTGAAGCTAGCCGTTGAACCACCAATTATCATATTGGTGATGGTGTTAGCCCCGCCATCCGAAACAGTGGCTGGGATATACACACCGGCATTAGTATGACCAGTAACAGTATTTTCATCCACGAAAAGATTGGTTACACCAGCAAGAAATAAGCCAACACCAGTACTACTTTCACTACCCGTCAGAACAACGCCATCGGTTACTGCGTTGTTGGTTATCTCTATATCATCAGAATTACCATCGCCAGACGCCCAACGCTGAATACGGATACCACGACTGAAACCGTCCACCGTGTTTCCGCTAATTACGCTTTGACCACCAGTAGAATTTACCGAAGCTAATGTAATACCCGCCTCATAGGTCGTGGCGCTGGCCGACCCAGTCAGGATGTTATTGGTTACCACCACATGACTAGCATAACGCACACTAATTGCCTCCGAACCACTACCATTAGCGTAGCCAGTATAATCAAAAGTATTGCTATCAATCGTCAAATCAGTCGTTCTAGCACCGCCACTGGCATTCTGCTGAATCGCTACGAAACCATAAGTACTGGGGAAACTACTGAACGAGTTGTTGGAAACATCAATATTGTCGCCAGCCACCCCCAACAAAATCATGGCATTGTCGGTTCCAGAAGTACTGCCAGTGAAGGTGTTGCCAGTAATAGTTAGGTCGGTCTTGTTGCCACCAGCCCGAATCAAATGCCAAGTGGTAATTGCCCCAGAGAAAGTGTTGTTGGTAAGACTGATTCCCGAGTGCGCGGTATCGCTATCAAGATTAATAAACGCGTCACCAGCGATATTGCCAGAGAAGGTGCAATTATTAACCGTCACTCCGTTTGCCGTGATGACTATACCCTTGGTCTGTGTGGTAGTCCCACCACCTACACCACAAGTAACAGTTAAGTCTTTATCAATGGTAAAATTGTCAGTGAAAGTGCCACTGCCAATGTTTAATACCGAAGAGCTTAAAAGCACGCCATCAGTGATTTTGGCACTAGCATTTACTTGTACCGTCGGCGCGGTCACGTCAGTAGAACCAGAAACGGTAGTACTGGCTAAAGTAAAGCTGGTCGCCGTTACTGCTCCACCTGAACCGATTAAATCTAAATCTTTACTAGCAATAGTCACTGCTTCCGGATAGGCACCAGTATCAATTGTGATATCGTCGCCAGTGGTCGCCCCATTGACTGCCGCTTGGATGGTCGTAAAATCTTTTCCAGAACCAACCGTTAGATTGGTATCGAGGTTAACAACAAAGGAGGAGTTGGTAGTGGTAAAATTTCCCGCGGCATCGGTAGCGGTTAAAGCTAGCACTCGGCGTCCGTCAGTCAGAGCGGTAATACTAGCGCCAGCACAAGCAATAGCCGCCGAACCAACATGGTCAACCGTAACCGTATAGGCGCAGGTAACGGCATTGGTATCACTAACCACAAATACTCCAGTCACATTGTTGACTGTGGTAACACTGTCTACCGCGGGAGTAGTGATAGCGACTAAAGGGTTGGTCTTGTCGAAAGTAACACTGGAGACATCGCCCACAGTACTGACAGCCACTCCGGGATTACCAACGGTGTCAGAAAAAGCAATTGAAAAAGTGACCAAGCCCTCGGTATCACCCGAGACCATTACATAGGTAGCTTGCCAATCATCAGCACCCGGATGTGAAGCGGTAGGAGTTACGGATGCATGACCGGCAATCGTGACGGTTGGTGTACTAATTGTTTCACTACTGGTGAACGACACAATTATTGTATCGCCGACCTTGGCAAAAGCCGTATTAGCGTTATTGGATTGAATATGGACGGCCGAGAGCGTTGGAGCCGTACCATCAGTAGCTGTTCGAGTGGTTGGGGTAACGGCTTGATTCCCGGCTAAATCCGTAAAAGTCCCGGTATTTGTGAAAGTCACATCCGGCGTCGCATCTGTCGGCATTGTAGCGACCGTAAGCTCAACAACATTATCCGAGTTATCATCCGCAGCAGATACTGCAAAACCGGTAACAGTGAATTCCGTACCAGAATCGTTTACTGTCGTACCGTTTATATTTTCGCTCCATGTCGTATCAATACGTGTAGTTGTTTTAGTTTGAGCCGAAAGAAAAACTGGTTTAGCGGCATCCGTAGCCACTACTGTTACAGTGGCTAAAGCATTACCAGGACTGGCCATATCATTACCGCCATCAGCTGTGTGAATTAAACTTTTAACCCCCGTCCCAACAACGGTAGTAAAGGTTACATCAAAAGTATTGTCATCCGCCGTACTGCCGTCATTTGTACTTTCAATAGTAACGCCCGCTTGGCCATCAATCGTAAAGTCATCCGCTTCAAAATCAGAATCATCTACCAGTTCGCTAAACACTATGGTTGCCTTATCTACCGTCCCATTAGTGTCCGAATCATAAGTTGTTACCGTTGTAATTGTCGGAGCGGTGTTATCAATTCGAAAAGCAGCCGAGATACCCTCAACGTCATTGGTTGTACTTTTTACTTTTATCTTATAGTCAGTATCGTCTGGAATACCCGCCGCTACTGTGTCCCAATTATAAGAACCGGCATCATAGGCTAATCCCGAAGTAGTTAATTTTGTGGAAGTAGAAAAATCGTTATCCGAATAGTAGATATCCACTAAATCACCAGGGGTACCGACAGCTGTCCACGTGATATTTACGCCGTCATTTAAATGTTGACCAACGGTTGGTCCGGTTACGGTAATGGACGATATTACTGCATTAGCAGAATTAATCGCAAAAAAACCGCCCAGGGCGAAGGTGGCAGCAATGGCGAAAACAGACAACGAACGAACTATTCGGGTGGAGCTACTCCCAAACCAACGATTATATCCTGCCTGCATGGTGGCGAGCACTAATTAGGGAACGGAAAGCCACTAGTGTACACTCGTAGCCCGCGCTCTCAATTAGCGGTTATAAATAAGTTAAAAAAGTTATATCAATCTAAACCTAGCGTAAATAAAAAACCCCTGCAACGTTGACAAGCAGAGAAAAGATTACGAAATTATTGAAGCTTAGCGCAGTCGCCACATCATGTTAAACGGAGACCACGAGCCACTGGCATAATAGTCGTAATAGTCACGGTTCATCATCCCTCGAATGGGCTGACCATCATAGCGATTAAAACCGGGAGTGAACAAAACAAAAATGATCGCTGCTAAAATCAGTAAAGTAAGAATGGTGCCAAAGATTTTTCCGGCGATAGTTTTAGCGCTAAGCATCGATAACCCCAATAATACAAAAAGTAACGGCCAGAAACTTTGCCAGTCAAAATAGACATCACCAATCGGCCAACCGGAACTCTTGGCGAGATAGAGTAGCCCAATAATTACTAGTATAATTCCGAAGAAAAGCTTGCCAAAGTTAAAACCATCGCGGTTATGATAGTGGTGATGGTGCACCTCGGCTGATTTAGGCTCAACTGGTGGAATTATTGGCACATTTTCGTTATTTTCCATGGGTTTGTTGATATTATGCGTTCACGCTGGTGCGCTCAGTATTTCGTCGCCTTCGCTCCTCAACTGCGCGCAATTACAAATAAGCCAGCCAGGATTATAAGCGCGGGCCAGATGAAGTGACTAGCAAAACCAAAGCCCGGTAGAAGATTGTTAGCCAGTACGATTAAACCAATCACTACCAGAATCAAGCCAAACATATTACGGCGCTCACCTAACCAGGAGGAGTGGCCTTTCATCCCCTCACCAATTTCTTTGGCAACAGATTTAATTTGTTCAGCATGATCAGACTGCTGGGCGCTACCAATCACTCCTTCTTTGGGAATAATTAACATGGCTACAATATAGCCAATTACCGCCGGGAAAAAGGCAGTGATTACCGCAATGCCCAGAAAGATTAGACGCATTACTACTGGATCCATGACAAAGTAATGGCCAAGACCGGCCGCTACCCCACCCAGCATTTTATCACTGGTTGAACGATAGAGTTTTTTTGTTTCCATAGCTAGAAACTAGCACCACCGATGAAAGCGCGCAAGGGGTTGAATAAGTCCGAGAAACCCAACGGGCGTTTAACCTCCACCACAAAACCAAACCACTCGGAAGCTTGCGTCTCCAGCGCCAACGCTTGAAAACCAGCAGTAGCATTCCTAGTCGCACTGACAGTAAAGGTAGCCTTCTTGGTATTGTCACCGGTTACTCTAAGGGTACTGCTATTAACCTGTAGACCACTAGCCAACGACTTAACTCCGGTAATTTCATCTACTTCGGTAGCTTTAATGGTAAACTTGGCGGTCTTTCCGGCATTAATAGAGAGCGGGCTGATCAAGGAGATTGTTGGTGCTCCATTAGCAAGATCGTCACGATAAACCGTAACTAACTTACTATACAGAGTGGAGGATTTATTACCCGAGTTGATTACCCGCAACTTTGAGGTAGCCGATATTAGCCCACCACCTTCCAGCTGTACGCCAAAGTCAGCCGAAGGTACGAAGTCAATGTTTTTCCCGTCCGCCGAATCAAACGGACCAAAGGTGCGTCCAAAGAACCAGACCATGTTACCGATTTGCGAGAAGCCAGTACCACGAATGGTAACCGAGTCACCCACCATCACTGAAACATCACTAATACTGTTAATTTTAGGAGTAACGGTGGCGACAGTAACTGACGTCGGTTGAAAGATATTGGTAGCTTGTGAAAGATTATATGCGTTGCTCGCTAGGTTGATAGCGGAGACCAGACGACGACCGGCTTTTTCATAACGCACGGTTAGACCACCAGGAATACTACTAAGACCAGTAACACTAATGGCGGTACGACTAGAGTTCAGCGTTGCCTTGCCACCGGATAACTGATTTAGATAGTCAAGGAACTGATTACTGAACGAGATCTGACCAGAAGCGTTGGTCTCGCCAATCTTTAAAGTACCCCGGCCGGTGCTAATTTGAAACTGGTTGGCAGCTCGGGAAAAATTGAACAGAGCACGCAAGCTAAGGGCCGATAAATCCTCGCCCCTCACGCTCTCTGCTTTACTGGTGGTGGGAGTATACTCACACTGCAGTGGCCATAGACCACTTTCGGCATTACAGGAACAGTTATGAGCACTGCCTTGGCTGTCTTGATAGTAGTACCAGCCATTGTTGGGGTTACCGCCCGGAGGCGAGTCATTAAACAAACCAGAGCGCTGACAGATGATATTACCAGCGGCGGGTGGGAAGTAGAGGTTAACAATAGTATTACCGTCAGTCAGCACGCCACTTTTATCTCCAACATTCACGGTGATGCCGTAGGCACCGGCACCCGGAAGTTTTGCCTCATTAATATCCCAAATATTTTTACTGCCATCAACGGTAAATACTATCTTAGTGGGACTGTAACTACTCCAATTGTAGAGACCATACTCAGTTAGATCTAGAGTAGTACTACGATCTAGATTTTTACCATAAACTGTAACGGTCTGGGTTTGCTTCCAGTAAAAAGTTTGTGGTACGTCCATTCCTTCAAATACTCGCCCAAGTTGGGCGTTATTATCTGACGAATCCTTATCATCCACTGAATCACCGATCAATACATTATTTTCATAAAGCACCACTCCGCTAATTGCTACACCGTTACCATCGGTTACTCTTCCGGAAATAGTGATTGCGCTAGCAGTAGAACTACTCGGGGGAACGACCCCAGGTTTAGTGATAAAAGGGTTATTAACTGGCGTGGAAGCCTCACCACCACCAGATGCCAGACATTTCCGATACTGATCCATGGTCGGAGCCGTCGGATCGGAACTATACGGTTCACGGCAATAACCACCATTTTTAGTCTTGGTGTAGCCCTTGTAATCACCCCGGAAGTTGGTTACCCCAGCCGCCCAGCAGAGATGTTGATGAATACAAGTTAAATACTCACTGTAGCCGGTATCACCCGGATTCTTTTTGACACCACAACTATTGGGCTGAGCGCCACTAGCACAAAGATTGACTGGGTTACTAGTTGGAGCAGTCAGTCCATTACCAGCTAGATTAGCAGAGATAGGGGCAACGCGAGTTCGACTAGCACCGGTAACCGCATCATTCCAGCACTGCATAGCCTGTGTAGAAGTCATCCCAGCTGGAGGCATTTGACCTGGGTACCACGTGGAAGGAAGCGCACTGCAATCATTACTCGATGCCAATCCTCTGCCTAGCTCTACCGGAACACGCTGTACTATTAGTACGAGCACGACCAAACCGAGAATAATAAAAATATTCTTCTTCATATACGAAAATATGGATGTTGTGTCCACAGAGTTATTATTTATCTTTTAATTATAACAATAGTCGGTTTTTGAGACAATAAAGTTATAAACAAAGCCAGCTGACTTTCGCTTGATTTGAGCATAAGATAACAAGGTATGAGAAAGGTTATCTATGGCCTACTAGTTTTGGGTTTAGTGCTGATTTTGTTGCCCTGGTGGCAAACCTCGTGGGGGTTACTATCAACTGGCCAAAGCCTGGATTGGACCTTGGCCTTAGCCCGCCTAGCTGGGCTAGTGGCAGTTTACTCGCTGTTACTGCAGGTAATTTTGATCGGCCGGATTGGCTGGATAGAAAAAGTCTTCGGTTTAGACCGACTGATCAAATGGCACCACCGTAATGGTTTTGCGGCATTTTGGCTAATTTTGGCTCACCCGGTTTTAGTAATTTTTAGCTATGCTCAATTGGGTCGGATCTCTTTTGGGCAGCAACTGCTGATTTTCACCCGCAATGATGACCTATTTCAAGCGGTTATCGCCGTAGCGTTATTCCTGGCAATTATTGGACTTTCGCTCTCAATGATTCGGCGCTACTGGCGCTACGAAGCTTGGTACTTGGTACATCTTGGCACCTATTTAGCGATTTTACTCGCCTTTGGACACCAGACCGAGTTGGGTGGAGACTTCGCTAATAGTACCTGGTTTACCATCTACTGGAACACACTTTATGCTTTTGCCTTTATCCACCTAGTTTGGTTTCGCTTTCTCCGACCAGCTTATCTTTACCAAAAACACGCCTTCCGAGTGGAACGAATCGAAACCGAGACGGCCGACAGTGTGTCGGTATATATTAGCGGTAAGCATTTAGAACAATTCAAGATTGCCCCTGGTCAGTTTATGATCCTGCGCTTTTTGGCTAAAGGGTTTTGGTGGCAGGCGCACCCGTTTTCTCTGTCAGCCGTACCGGACGGCAAAAGTTTACGCGTCACTATCAAAAATTTGGGCGATTTCACCAGCCAAATTAAAAAGCTTCAGCCTGGCACAAAGTTAGTGATCGATGGGCCACATGGAGTTTTCACTCCCAAGGCTAGCACCAATCCAAAAGTCTTATTGATCGCCGGTGGCGTGGGGATTACGCCAATCCGTTCCGTGACCGAAGCTCTACTGGCTAAAGGTAAGCAGGTGGTGATGCTTTACGCCAACAAAACCGAAAATGACATTATTTTTAAAGCTGAACTGGAGCAGTTACAAAAACCTTTTAATTTTCCGCTCTATCATGTGTTAAGCGACGAACCGAACTGGCAGGGTGAAAAGGGTTACCTCAACCAAGAAAAACTCTCTCGCCTCGTGCCAGACATTAAAGAACGGGACGTTTACCTCTGCGGTCCCAAACCAATGATGCAAGCGATTCGCGCTATTTTAGCTAAGCTCGGCGTCCCCAAAAATAACATCTTCTACGAGTCCTTTGTGCTCTAGCTACATCTCAAGCGGTTCATTATCGCTATACTCCTCAATTAACCCCACTAAAATTACCAGCGCTAAAATGGCTGAGGCGATATAAACTGCAAAATCCAAAAAACCTGGGAAAGCATATAAGCACTGGCGGTTAGCAGTAGTGCAGTTAAGCAGTAGACCAATTTCATCCGCAAATAGACCAATCCCAATGCCAATTAGTGCGCTGGCAATACGCAAACCCTTACGCTCACGACTGAGTACCCCCAAAATTCCACCCACTGAAGCAAAAAACATCCCAAAATAAAAATGGTGGATATGATAACCATTAATAAAGATTGAGTTACCAGTTAAAGTAGAATAACCACGAATAACAAAAAAAGACAACAGAAAAGCAATTAAAATTATGTGCAATAGTTTCCGCTTCTCTTCGTGGAAATTAAAAACCCACTTCAAAAATCTAACCATACTTGGTATTTTAACCTGTCTAACCGGTTTTTTCTAGGGATAAGTGGACCTAGTAGTTCACCCAGCGATGAATTGAGGCCTGCGCGCGAAGCGTGTCGAGCCAGGTCGTAATTGCCTGACTCGACTTGCCTGAACGGATAGTCTCCCTAACCTGCTCACTTAGTTGGGCGAGGGTACTACCTTTAGAAATCTGAAGTTTGTTGTCTTTAATATACTTAGTGATTTCCACGTCAGTTACCTGGGCTTGAGCGTCGAGCAGTTTTGCTATTCTTAGGTTAATCGTAACCTGTTCGGTTAATTCTGCCATACTCATACCCTGTTGTTCTAGTGCCTGGTCCAGAGTTCCCCCTTGGGCCACTACTCGATCCTCAATCTTTTTTATCTCGGCATTGATCTCATCAGCGGTAGCAGTGACTTTGTTTTTGTCTAACTCACTTATAATCAACTGGCGCGTAATTAATGAGTCTAGAGCATCTTTGCCTGATTCTTTTTCCAGCTTACTGATTACCGACCAGCGACTGATTGGACTGCCATTTACGGTAGCGGCCACCAACAAGCCTTTGGCAAAATAACCAACCACCAATACCGCTACCACCACTACCGCGATAATAATATTCCTGCGACTAAGTAGGCTACGAGCGGGCTTGCTAACAAACTCCGGCTCCGTCACCGACGCTACTTCGTTTTGTTCCGATTCATCAAAAAGGTTTTCCATAGTTTCAGGTTAGTTTATCCAGCCTCCACTATAGCATATCCTGAATGGTTGCCAACGGCCTAGCAGTAACTCTACAAACTTGGTGCGATCGCACCATAATTAAAGATTACTCATAGCGTAATGCCTCAATTGGACTCTTGCGTGCGGCCTGCCGGGCCGGATAGATACCAAACACCAAACCAATCAGTACCGACACCCCGGTAGCTAAGGCGATCGCTGATAACGGCAAGGCAAAAGTCCACTCAATCGTACTAAAATTTACGATCGCAAAATAAATTATGGTGGTAAACAACGCCCCAAAAGCAATCCCGATTATTCCCCCAAACAAAGTTAAGATCGCCGCCTCCACTAAAAACTGAGTGATCACATCACGATCGGTGGCCCCCACCGCTTTGCGCAAACCAATCTCTTTGGTGCGTTCTACCACCGATACCAACATAATATTCATAATCCCGATACCGCCCACCAAGAGTGAGATCGAGGCAATGGCCGCCAAAAATAGTTTTAACACTGAGGTAATACTGCCCAACAAATCAATCGCATCCGCTTGGGTTTGCACGGTGAAGTCATCTTTATCTGGATTGGTAATATGATGATTCTGACGCAACACCGAAACCACGCGTGACTGAGCAAAAGCAATGTCATAATTAGCATTGGCCTGGATCACTAGTGAGTTGTAGTAGTCAATGCCGACCAGTTGTTTTTGGGCCACTGAAACTGGCATCAGTACCAACTCATCCTGATCAATGCCAAACGGCCCCACGCCTTTACTATCCAGCACCCCCACCACGGTAAGGGTAATATTTTTTAAGCGTACGGTTTTACCAATCGGATCAAAACGGCTAAACAACTTATCGGCCAATTTGGAGCCGATTACGATAACATGGTTAAAAGAATCTACATCGCTCTGGGTAAAAGCGTGTCCTTTGGCAATGGTAAAATTACGAATCGGAAAAAAGTCCGGCATAGTACCTTCGAAAGTTACTGCCTGGTCATTATTGCCATAAATAATGCGCGCCTGACCCCGCACCTCTGGCGCTACCAGATCAATTGAGGCCTCATTCTTCAAAGCGACAAGGTCATTTTTATTTAAAGTCTTGATGATGATTCCCTGAGCCGCGGCGGGCGGTGCGAGACGCGAACCTTTGTTAGAACCAGGAATGACAAACACTAAATTAGAGCCGGCTCCCTGCACCTGACCAATAATCAAATCCTGGGCGGATTGGCCAATCGACATTAACAGAATCACCGAGCCAATGCCGATGATAATGCCAAGCATCGTCAAAGCGGTGCGGGTTTTAGAACGCAATAAGCTTTTGGCCGCAGTTTTAATGGTATCTTGTAAGCGCATGTTTTTATTTAATGAACCCCGCGTGGGTGGGATGCTTGTCAATTAACTGATCAGAATCCACCACCCCATCTTTGATGTGGATCATGCGGTTAGCAAAACCGGCGGTGTAAGTTTCATGGGTTACCAAAACAATCGTGTGCCCGGCGGTGTGCAACTCTTCAAAAATCTTCATGACCTGACCACCGGATTGCGAATCTAGATTACCAGTCGGCTCATCCGCAAAAATTACCCGTGGATTGTTTACCAAAGCCCGGGCAATGGCCACCCGCTGTTTCTGCCCACCGGATAGCTTACTGGCCTCAATCTTAGTTTTATCTACTAGACCGACCGCGGCGATGGCGTTTTCTACTAACTTTTTCCGATCAACCATTTTTACCTCCGAGTACAGTAACGGCATCTCGACATTGTCATAAACTGAGGCATGCCCCAACAAGTTAAACGATTGAAAGACAAAGCCCATCTCCTGATTGCGCACGTAGGCTAGTTCGGTGTCACTCATCTCCTCTATTTTTTTATCAAAAAAGGTGTAACTGCCGCTAGTGGGGCGGTCCATAAAACTCAAAATATGTAGCAAGGTAGACTTCCCCGAGCCAGACGGCCCCATGATCGCCACAAATTCACCTTTATGAATTTCAAAAGAGACGCCGTTTAACGCAACGGTCGATGAGCCATCGTCAGCGTAAATCTTTTTAACAGCTTTCAACGCAATCATTTTGTGGAATTACTTTTTGATGCCAATATTTTCCACCACCTCGCCCTTCACTACCCCAGAGATTACTTCGACATCACCATTTTTGGCGCGCATGCCGACAGTGACTGGTTCTTGAGTAGTTTTATCACCACTTATTTTTTTAACAAAAGTTCCTTCGTCATTTTCCAAAATCGCTACCTGTGGCAAAATTACCACCCCAGATTTTTGGGCCACCTGAATTTCTAGATTAGCCGTGAGGCCGTCTTTGAAGCGTGGGTCTAACTTATCGAAAATAATTACCACTTTGTAATTCACCACTCCATCCACAATCTGTTTGCCTGGATCGGTGCGGGCCACCTTACCAGTAAATTCTTCTCCAGCGAAAGCATCGATGGTAATATCTACCAAATCGCCCACACCTACTTTGCCGATATCCGTCTCGGGGATGTTGGTGTCGATCTCAAAACGCGCGTCGTTAAACACTGCCACTGCCGCCGCTCCAACAGTAGCGGTTTCGCCCCGTTTAAAATTAACCGCGGTAATCACGCCAGCTACTGGCGAAACTATTACATTCTGGGCAATTTGCGCCTCAATCACCGCTAAATTGGCTTTGGCCTGGTCTAATTGTGCTTGATAAATTGCCCGACTTTCGCTAGTGGGTGGGGCTTGTTTCAGGGCTAACTGATCTTGGGCCGTTTTTAAACTACCCTGTACAGCAACTAAATTAGATAGTGCCGTATTAACATTAGCCCGGGCGGTGGCGATATCAATCTTTAGAGTACTGGGCATTTCTACTGTTATTAAATAATCCTGCAGATAATAGGTGTTGGCATTATTGACCAAAGCACCAAGCGTATCTAAAAATAGTTTCACTTGGTTTAGATAACTGGTCTCGGTATTAAGATAGACGGAAAAATCACCAGTCAAATTAACCTCGCCTAACCACTTTTGCCAAGCCGGAAAGACCGCACTGCCAAATTGTAAACGCGTCGATTGTAAATAATATTCAGTGTTCCCCTCTACTACCGGGAAGAGTTTCAACTGCGGATTAATCGAGCGTGGATTAAAGAAAAACTGGTCAGCCTTATTGTGGATAGCATCTTCGGCTTTGGTATAGCCATCTTGCAACTTATCAATCACGCTCTGTTTGGCATTGGTTACTGCCGTCTCGGCTAGCTTAATATCTTCCACTGAAGCGCCGGCCACCAACTGATCTAACCTGGCCTGAGCCTCGTTCACGCGTGCCCGTTGTAGCTGACGCTGGCCATTCAGTTCCGCAATATTCAGTGACATTAAAACCTGGCCTGCCCGTACGCGTGCACCAGCTTCAACGGTTACCCAGGCCACCTGTCCGGAACGCTGAAAAGCTAAGTCAACGTTTTCTGCCGAAGTAACGCTACCCGTCACACTAATATTTTCAGCAATGTCACCCTTACGAGCGGTAATCGTTACCAATGGTGCTGGTGATTTAAATATATAAAAAAGACTAATTACTAGCACAACCAACACCACAGCCGAGAGACTGATTCCTAGCTTAGTTTTGAGAAATTTGATCATAACTTGAGGATTAAGCACCCGCAGAGGATATATCTTAATTACCTGTTTGTCAACTGCCTGACACTATCTCCGTCAACTCTGTCCTATCCACAATTGACAGTGGATAAGTCCGGGTGATATACTTTTACTATATGCACACTCTGCAAGAAAAATTGCTCAAGTTAGCCGAGAAAAATAATCTCAGTGAGATGAGTTTTCGTAACATCGGCAAGTTAGTGGCCGAGAGTTCCCCGCAGAAAATTAAGCACCACTTATTGCAGTTAGAAAAGCATGGCTTAATCCAAATGGATCGCCTGGCCAAAGTTATGGTCAAAACCAAACCGGGCTCACTTTATCAGAGTCCCTTGGTCGCCCTACCCATTCTTGGCTCCGCCAACTGTGGCCCGGCGACGATTTATGCTGAAGAGAATGTCGAGGGCTATCTACGCGTCTCCGGTCGCCTGCTCACCAAAAAGAAGGGCGTCTTCGCCATTAAGGCTTCCGGCTACTCCATGAATCGCGCCAACATTAATGGCGAGTCCATCGACGACGGCGATTATGTGATTGTTGATCCGACTTACAAGACTTTCAAAAATGGCGACTATGTTTTATCGATTATCGATGGCATGGCTAACATCAAACGCTACTTCAAAGACCAAGCGGGCAAGCGCATCATTTTACTCTCCGAATCGAGCGCTAGCTTCTCCCCCATTTTCGTTCACCTCGAAGATGTCGATAGTTATCTGGTCAACGGCAAGATTATTCAAGTGATCAAAAAGCCCAAAACCACTTGGTCGAAGTTTAAAAAATTCGTCTACCGCGACGATCAGCAGTAGGTCTCTCTAATCGGGTAAGGTTATATTTCCTTCGCCAATCAAATCTGATAAAGCTGGCCAGTTAATCGCCCAGTCGCTGGCCTGGTAGTTCGTTAATTCAATCGTTATGGCTGGATAACCGGTACTTTGCATGAACCACTTAGTAGCCGTGCCCGGGAAATTCCATTCGGTATAGTACTGATAGCCAGTCTTGTTAGCGTACCACTTTGCCCAACCAATCGAGGCCTTGCCCGCCTCTGGAGTAACCAGCGCCCCCCGGGCATGAAAGGCTAACATCAACTCCGGCTGATACTCCTCCACCACCTGCCGGATTAGCTGACTCTCTTTTTCTGAAAACGGCACCGGCCCAGCAAAATAGCCATAGGCATACTTACGCCAGTCATTACTAGCAAAGTTAAGATTCAGGTTAACCCGATTGGCATTAAGTTTGTCCCTACGCGTATAGTAGCCATCAGGATTAAGTAATGGAATAATAATAAGCCGTTTATTCTTAGCGACACTTTCTGGTGTTGCTTTAATTTCCGCTACCAAATTATTTAATAATGTAACCGTGCCTTTTTCGTTGGCATGAATTGCCGAGAATAATAAGATCGTCTGCTCGCCACTACCAACTACATAACCAGTGATTGGCCGACCCGCCGTTGAGTAGCCAAAAATTTTGGGATGAATGACATAATTTGGTTGACAGCAAGTAAGGAAAAGTGCCTCTTTTCCAAGCTAATTTGATTGTTTTCTGCCATGATTCGCGTGTATGAAAATATTACACGCGAAATCTCCTTGTTGC
>Ga0209542_10000543_pt1 | contig 90900 bp, 107 predicted proteins | sample RifCSPhighO2_01_FD_184028 | JGI IMG/M metagenome (GOLD analysis project Ga0209542, IMG submission 184028) | Soil microbial communities from Rifle, Colorado - Rifle CSP2_plank highO2_0.1 (SPAdes) (version 2) | ecosystem: Environmental > Terrestrial > Deep subsurface > Rock core/Sediment ...
CCTTATTGATGATGAAATGGTTGGCTGGATGAGAAAATCCGGATGTTTTGGTATCAACTTTGGTGTTGAGAGTGGAGATATGGATATCTTAAAGAAGATCAGCAAGGGTATAAATTTAGACCAAGTACGCAATGCTTTTAAAATTGCAAAAAAGCATGGGATTGAGGCCAAAGGTTACTTTATCATCGGATTTCCATGGGAAAAAGAAGAGCATGTCCTTCGCACTATAAATTTTTCACTAACTCTTGATGCTGATGAGTTGCAGTATCTTATCCTTGTTCCCCTTCCAGGAACAGAGATTTGGGACTATGCTATTCGTGAAGGGGTTATTGACCCGAGTAACGTTGACTGGAATGAATTTCGCCTTGTCACTTTAGACTTTAAGAACAAAGTATTTTTCACAAATAACATTTCTGAACAACGGCTTTTAGAGCTTCGAAAGTTTGCTTATCGCAAGGCTGTATTGCATACTCTTAAACGCAAGATCCGCAGTGGGGATGTAAAGTATATCTATAGTATTGTTAGAGAGAAATGGAACCTAGGTCTTGGGAAGTTTGTCTGGAATATGTTCTTTTCCAGAAAGTCTCCAGAACCTATAAAAATAACAGAGAGCTTTGCCAACAATATGGCCACATAGTAGCCTTTAAAAATTTTTCTTTCTATTCTTTTACATGGTTAAGGTATCTGTTGTTATTCCTGCCTATAATGCAGAGAAGAGCATTCGCGCTACTCTTGATTGCCTCTCTAAACAGAACTATTCTAATTTTGAGGTTATTGTTGTCGATGACTTTTCTTCTGATAGCACTTCTTTTGCTGCTTCTTCTGTTAAGGTTATCCGTAACGAAACCAATATGGGTCCTGCAGCTTCACGAAATGTGGGCATACATCATTCGAAAGGAGAGATAATTGCCTTTACTGATGATGATTGCATAGTACCATTTAACTGGGTGCTAAATATTGTCAAGCATTTTGAAAATGAACAAGGCATTTCTGTTGTTGCAGGTGATACAAAAATACCCCCTGCTGGTTTTTTAGGAGACTCCATTTCTTTACTTGGCTTTCCTGGCGGTGGGAATGTTGGTTTTGAGAAGATGTGGCATGTTTCTCCTAGCGGTCTTACTGATCACTTTACTTCCTGTAATTTTGCTGCCAGAAAATCCGTTTTTGAGCGTTATGGCTACTTTGACGAGAGTTTTCCTCTTGCTGGAGGAGAAGACCCCGAACTTGCCTACAGGTTAGTTCGCCAAGGGTGCAAAATTCGCTTCTGTCCAGATGTCATCGTCCATCACCCAGCCCGTAGAACACTTTCTTCTTTTATTTCGTGGCAATTGAAACGCGGTGAGAGCTATTATTACTTTAAACGAAAAGTTGGTAGGGTTAGCGGATTTCTTAAGCTGCGTCTTTGGTCCTCTAAAAATGTTGTTCTACATTCTCTTTTTAGTCTTAGAATTTTTTTAGTAGTGCCTCTCTTGTTTTTGAGCTTCTTTTTACAACAAGCTGGTTATTTAAAAGCCTGTTTTAAAAAATCTTAGATTTCTTTTCATGCTGCAGAATCTTTCTTGTTAACATGAAATAGGCGCCGATATTATAAATCCAGCCATAGATTCCATAGAAGATTATGAGTTCGTATGTTCTTCCAAATATTGCCGCTAGTAACAAAGACCATACAATAAATGGAGCGTCATAAAAGAAATTTTTCATTACTAAGCTTGCTCCCTTTGTTTCTTCTATTACTTCGTCAGCATATGGGAACTCGTGCTTAAAGAAGATATAAATGTAGTTTGTCATAACATAGGAGGTTACAGCCAGTGCCCCAAAAATGATAATCTGTATGTTATTTGTCGTTTTAAAAAGCCCAAATGTTAAAGTACCGATTACAAGACTAAACTTGAACACATCTGGCACGTGGTCTATCCAGGCTCCGAACTTACTGCTTGATTTTTGCATTCTTGCAAGACTGCCATCAATATAATCTGCCCAGTTGTTTAATAGAAGAGAGATTGCCCCAATTAGAATGTATGTGTATGTCCCTTTTGTGAAGAGGTATGCTGTTAAGTATCCCCAAATTATAACAAATACTGTTAGTTGGTTTGGGCGCAGGTTAGTATTCTTATATATCCAACGCGTCGGGGGTATTGTTATATACCTTCCCCACCTTTTGAATAAATTTCCTTTAAGCTCTTTTTCTTTTATTATTCCCTCGTTTTCTGTTTTGAATTTTTCGACTCTCTGCTTAATCTTTTTTATTAACATTGTCTTAATGTTTATTTGTTTTTTTGGGCCTTAGAGAAATCAATTATCTTTCTCATAATCTCAATTGTTTTTACCGGTTCGTCTCCCTGAGCTGTTTCTTCAGAGAGCATAACAAAGTCGCTTCCAGACTGAACTGCGTGATACACATCAGAGACATCAGCACAATTTGGCTTGTCTGACTTTATTGTTGACATCATCATTTCGGTTGCAACAATTACTTTCTTTCCTTTCTCATTACACTGCCTTATTATCTCTTTTTGATAATGGGGTACTTTTTCAAAACCAATATCTGTTCCTAGGTCCCCTCTATCTATAAGAACCATGTCTGATGCATCAATTATTTCTTTTGCATTTTCTACTGCTTCTTTTGTTTCTATTTTAGCTACGATTTTTGTATTTCCCCCTTTTTCTTTGATGTAGTCTCTCATTCTTTTTACTTCTTCTGCGTTTCTTACATAAGACATACCAATATAGTCTATCTCCCTTTTGATTGCAAGATCGACAAGTTCTTCATCTGTGAGGTTGTGAGAGACCCCCTTTTTCCTTCTTCCCGGGATGTCCAGAAGTATTGGGTGACTAAATTTACGAAGATAGGCAATGTCTGGAATTCCGAAAGAACCGTTCAACCTGAAAAGGCCAACACCCTTTGCTACAATATCTTTGAGGTGGGGTATTGTTTTTGGTCCTACTGTGCACACAATCTCTGCCATTTTTTGTCACCACATACTGCTTTTTCTATTTTCTTTTATAAGGCTTTCTTTTATAGAGGCTTTGTCCTAAAAGTCGCCGGATGCCTAAGTGTAGTATCTGAATTACTTACCCAAACCGCAATTCTGCTCTAAAAACCTCGGTTTCAAAAAGATTTAGGATAGAGCCTTTTATAGAGTATTACAATTAAGACAAAAGAAGGCTGTTTTTGTAACATTGTTTTTACCACCGAATGGTTTATAAACTATTTATCTTTATTTCTTCTTATGTCAAATAAAGCACCAAAATTGGTAGTCTCGTCTGATTTAAACGGCACGTTGGTGCATCAACATACAATGGGTGATATGATTCGTCTTTATAGGGGTGAAGAGCAATTTGAAGAGGCTAATGCTGTTTTTAAAATGCAAACCAGTGGAACAGCAACAATGGAAGAGGCTTTTGGTACTGCTGGTCCGTTAACCAAGGGTTTAACTTTACGTCAAGCAATACAATATACTCAAGAACATATGCGGTATGTTAACGGGTTTGGCGATTTTCTTGGATTTCTAAGGCAGAATGGAATACCTTTTGTAATTAACTCTACAGGTTATTCAGTTACTATCTATTCTATAATAGGAAGGGTTGGCGAGGAGAATGTGCATGGCCAGATAGGGAATTTCTTGAAATTTGGGCTGGACGGTGATTGTAGGTCGACTTTGACAGAAGCGGAATTGAAAGATAGAGTAAAACGTTACTTTTCCTTTGGTCCTAAAGTTGCTCTTTTTGATAAAAATTATGACCTGATTAAAGCAACAGGAGAAATAGAGCTTGGCATTGTCGATGAAGCTGCAAAAGCTGAATTAATTACCAAATATGCAAAATATAATTTTCCAGGTATGGTCTCTTCACAGATAGTGCATATGGGCGATACTATGGGGGATAGTTGGGGGATACTTGGCGTTGCCCAAGCTGGTGGTGTTGGAATAGCTTTTAATTATAATGAAGCTTTAGAAGATTTTCTTAAAGAAAGAGGCAGTAGTGCTTTGGAGAGAATACATTTTGTTGATAAAAAGGGTCTGCGTTCAAATTTAACCAAGATAATTCCAATTTTAGAAGATTTGGTTATAGGCAGTTAATATGGCTTTGGAATGTCCTTTTTGTGATTTGGAAACAATACGTAGGGATGACGAACTTGTTCGTGACTATGGTCCGTTTTATTTAAAGGTTGGGAAGGGCGTTTTCACACCGGGTCATGTTCTTTTAATCCCAAAAGGACACACTTTTTGTTTTGGGGAGGTTCCAGAATCACTTGACGATAGACTTGTTGCTATCAAAAGAGAACTTGTTGAAGAGATTGAAGATAGATTTTCTCATCCTGTTGTATACGAGCATGGAGTATATGGTCAAACAGTTCTTCATGGTCACCTTCAGATCCTCCCAACAGATTTTGGCAATAATACATTAGTCCCTCCTCTTCACCCCCATGTTTCTAAAGAGTTTCCCAGTTTTTCTGACATTAATAATCCTGCTGAACTTCGTGGTATCTATGAATCTCTGGGTGGGTACTTGGGACTTGAGGAAATTGGTCACTGGTATGTTTACGAGGTTCACAGTCATCCGAATAGGCCTGCTTATTTTCGAAATCTTATTGCTAAATTAACTAAAAGTGGTCCTAGAGGTGGTTGGAAAGATATGACTCCTGAAGAAAAAGAACGAGATTTACATATGGTCTTGAAGACCAAAGAATTACTTCGTAGGTGAATGCTGTTTTTTATGATTTGACACAACATTTTTAAGTCTTTCTTGCTTGTTTTTTCACATGTTTGGCTCAAAACCACATGGTGGAAAACTGATATCTAATGTTTACCCTAAAGATCGCTCCAGTCAGCTCTTGGAGCAGTTAAAGGAGTTTCTTCCTATTACCCTTGACAATGACGCTGTGATGGATGTTGAAAAGATTGCTATCGGGGCTTTTAGCCCTATTGGTGGATTTATGGGTAGTCAAGATTATGATTCTGTTCTTAAAACAAAGAGGCTCTCAAACGGGTCTGTCTGGACGCTTCCTATTGTTCTTCCTGTTAGTTTAGAGCAGGCTTCGAAATTTAGCGCTGGTGATGAAATAGCTCTTACTGATAGCACCAACCGCTTTCTTGCCACGCTTAAACTTGAGGAAAAGTATACCCCAGACAAGAAAGGGGAGTGCAAGTATATTTTTAATACTCTTGACCCAAAACATCCAGGCGTTTCCCATACCTATTCGCTTCCACCGGTATATCTTGGCGGAAGGGTTACAATGGTTCAAAGGCCCATTTTGAAGTTTCCTGAGTATGAACTTACTCCTCAAGAAACAAGGGATATATTCTCTCAGCGCAAATGGAAAACTGTGGTTGCTTTTCACACACGTAATCCCCCTCATAGGGCTCATGAATATCTTCAAAAATGTGCTTTAGAAATAGTAGATGGGCTTTTAATTCATCCTATTATTGGCAGAAAAAAGCCCGGAGATTTTCCTCCAGAGGTTATTATTGCAGGGTATAATGCCCTTTTTGATGGATTCTACCCAAAAAACAGGGCTGTTCTTGGCGCACTTAGCACCTATTCTAGGTATGCTGGTCCGCGGGAGGCTGTGTTTACAGCTTTGGTTCGAAAAAACTTTGGAGCAACCCATTTTATTGTTGGACGTGATCATACTGGTGTTGGGAACTTTTACTCTAAGTATGCCTCACATGAAATTTTTGACGAATTTACTAATGAAGAGCTTGGCGTTCACCCTTTGCGATTCAGGGGGCCGTCGCATTGCACCCGCTGTGCTTCTATAACAACAGACAAGACATGCCCTCACGGAGATGATTTAAAGATAGAAATCAGTGGGGATAAAGTTCGCTCTCTTTTTAATTCAGGCAAATTTCCTCCAGAAGAGTTTATGCGCAAAGAGGTTGCAGAAGCGGTTTTGAAGGTTATCAAGGGTTAATTTTATTTACTTATTATTGTCGCTATTCCTGCAAAAGCATACCGAAGAATCAAGAAGAACAAATAGATGCTTGCTGCTATTTCTCCAGGCACACCCACTGAATTAAATAAAAAAACCGCTGCTGATTCTTTTACTCCAAGACCAGAGGCGGTTATTGGCACAAGCGAAATTGCTGTTACTACAGAATTTATGAGAAGTACTGTTATAAAAGATATGTTAAAGCCAAATAAATAAACAATAAGGCTTACAATTGCTGCGTTAATCATCCATTTTAGAAATGTGATTACTGCGTTCAGCATTATTGCTCCTTTTGCACTTTTTATTAGAAGGTCAATATTCTCAGAAACAGATGCAACCTTTTCCCTGTATCTTTTTATCATCAATTTTTTTACTAACTCTCTTGCCTTTTTTGATATCATAAAAGTCAGGGTCAAAATTATTATTACCACTATGGCTATTATTATTCTTATTGCTTGGTTTGAAGATAAGAAAAACGCAGCTCCGAAAATCGCAAGGATAGCCAGACTGAGCGTCGTTATTGTCTTGTCTATGATTGTGACTGCCGCCGCCTGTCCTGTATCAAACCCTTCTTTTTTTAGAAAGTAAATAAGGGAAAGCTCTCCAACCCTTCCAGGAGAGAAAAGACCGAATATCCAGCTTCTTACAAACTGTTTTGTTATCCTTCTAAAAGAGATTGCTTTATTTATCTTTTCTGTAAGAACATATATTGCTAAAGCCCCAAGTATCCACGGAAATACAATTATTCCTGTTCCAATAAGCATCTGCAGCAGACTTAAGGCTTTAAATGCCCCAATTATTTGGTCTACCCCAATAGTGTATATGAGAAATACCAGTATTGCTATTCCGAACATAATCCGTAAGGTGTTTACTATGTTTTTTTTCATCTTCTGTCCATATCTGCAAGAAAGCCGAACAGGGTTATTTGTATGCCGCTTATGAGAAGAAGCAGCATTAGCATCAAAAGACCTAGGTGCCCTATGATTCCAGATGTCAGGTGCAGGTAAATAAAATAGGCGCCAATTAATATCCCTCCTGTGAAAAACGCTGCTCCAATAAGCCCAAAGAAGTTTAACGGCTTATAATCTCTATATATCCTAAAGATGTTTATCCATGCTTTTATTGCATACTCAAATGGGTTCTTTAATAGCCTGCTTCTTCCGTCTTTTCTTTTTGCAAAATAGATTGGTACTTCTTTTATCTTGAACCTGCTTCTTACTGCCTTTATGATCTGCTCTTGCGTGTATGTGTGGTTTGAGATGATGTTTATTCTTTCTGCAACATCTTTTGTAAATGCCCTGAATCCTGTTTGGCAGTCACTTATTTTGTACTTTATTATTTTTGATATGAGCTTTGAGAATGCCTTGTTTCCAAGCCTTTTTATCATTGACATTGATTCAATTGTTCCTTTGAACCTGCTTCCAAGAACAAGATCGTAGCCTCTTTCTATCTCATTTAGTAGCTTTGGTATGTCTTCTGCCTTGTATTGGCCGTCTGCATCTGTGTGCACTATTACTTCTGCATTGAGGTTAAGCGATTCTCTTATTTCTGTTTTGAAAGTTTCTGCTAGGCCGTAGTTGTAGGGGTGATTATAAACGATTGCCCCTAATTTTCTTGCTACATCTTCTGTTTTGTCTGTGCTTCCATCGTTTACAACGAGTATTTTATATCTGTAATTTGTCCTATCCAATGTCTTTTTTATATCCGTTATTACTTGGCCTATTGTTCTTTCTTCATTATACGCAGGTATTGTTATGACGAGATTCATTTTCTTTTTTCCAGTATCCATACAAAGGATGGACTTAGAGGTACAATCTTTTTTATCAGCGTGTCTGGCAATCTATGCAGCGGTATTTCTGGCTTTTTCATTGCGTACTTTTCGGGGTGTTTTATTATCTCTTTTGTGTAATCTGTGATTTTGAAATCTTCTGTCAGGGCTTTTAACCCTTTATAGGATAAATGGTCCTCGTAGTACTCTTTTGCCTTTCCTGTTAGCTGCAGATACTTGTTTCCTATTTTCTTTGGAAGCCATGACAGGAACGGGAGGTGATAATGGGGCTCCATTACTATATACTTATTTGTTGCCGCAAAGTAACATGCTCCTTCATCTTTTAATACACGCTTTATTTCATGCATAAGCCTTTTCTGATCTGGAACGTGCTCGTATATCTGATTGCAGATAACAACATCAAAAGACTTGTCTTTGTACCTTAGGTTCATACTATCTCCTGCTTCAAACAGGAGGTTTGGTTTTTTGAAAGATTTATTTGCAAAGCCTATTGCTTTTCTGTCAATATCTATACCTATTATTTTTTTGCAGTGTTGTGCAATATAGCTTGTCATTATTCCTGTTGAGCAGCCTATATCAAGAACTGTTGCCCTTCTTAGATCTATTTTTCTCCAGTCTTTTAATACTGCAATTATCTTCTTTGCCTTTTGCTCTCTTTCTTTTTGGTTGTACATCTTCTCCTTTCTTATGGTGCTTAAGTTTGAATAGTCTTCTTGATATGTTTTTTTCATTGCGCCTTCCTCTCGTAGAGTTTTATTCCATTACTCGTTTCCTTTATTTTCTCAAACGGCAGATCTCGCGTTGTTATCATATACTTTGCATCTGTATTTTCGTCCGGGTCTTCTATTACTATATCCTGATTTAACCAGAAGCCGACTATTGTAAAGGATCTTCCAGACCAACCGAAATACAGATTGTCTTGCTCTGTTTTTGTAATCTTTCCTTCTGCATTTTTATCAATGAGTACCGTCACTTTTCCTCTTTCTTTGTTTTCTAGGAACTTTCCGAGCTGCATTTGTTCACTTTTTCCCCAGTAATTTTTTGCATTGACTGCAATCATTGACACTGCCAATATATTTACAATCATAAAAAATGCTATTGCAGCATGCATTATCCTTTTTTGACTTAGTCTTTTTATTGTTTTTAGCACCACTATTGAAAATAATAGGGCAACTGCTCCTGTTATTAGTGCAGGCAGCAGTGTGAACCCTGTTTGCGGACTTGTTTTTCCAAGAAGCAAGACTTCAAGTAGATACCTTGTGGCTCCGAGAAGTGAAAGTGATATGTTATTTATTGGAAATATTGGAAAGAACATAAGCTGGGATGACAAGATTGTTAATGCTAAGATAACGGCAGTTACTATTTTCCATCTTTTTTTATCTTCTGTTTTGTTTTTTAATCCAATTAGTCCTCCAATGATTACTAGAGGCATAACAACATCAATGTACCTGCCTATTGGCCTGTCTGTTAGCCATGGAAGAAGCGTCTTGAACATGATTGTGTCCAGATTCAGGTTTGATGCAAGGACTATTATTGACACAATTGCGAAAATGGTTAGGATATAGAAGTCTTTTGTCTTCTGATCTTTGTACACCTCTTTTCTTGCAAGTAGGTTTCCTGCTGCAAATATTACCCCTGTGCTTAGTAGAATGAATCCTGCATATAATCCTATCCAGGTAAACATCGCCATAGTTGTTTGGGATGTGAATGCATATTTATATATGCCGTGATATCCGCTTATTGCTGAAGTTGTTGTTCCGTTTATACCTGCGTTTCGTATTAACCATGGCAGTACCAAAACCGTTGTTACTGCTGCAAAGACTATCTTTTTTGGAATCTGCTTGATATCTTTTTTATAGACCTTGTATAGTGCCAGTGCTCCTACTGCAGGCAAGAAGAATGCTCCGATTGCCTTTGTCAGGAGAGCCGCACCCATGCTTATTCCTGCAAAGACATCCCATTTGTAGGACTTCTCCTGAAATGATTTGTAAACAAAATAAAATGTAAGCAGCATTAAAGGGTAATAGATGTTTTCAGCCATGATTACTCCTGAAAAGACGAATGTTGGGGGGAGAACTCCAATAATTACTGTTCCCAAAAACGCCTTTTTCTTTTCGAAAAACTCTATTAGAATGAGATACGCTGGGATTATGATGAGTGTTGAGAGGATCGCATTTATTATTTTCATCAATAAATAGACTGTGGGCATGTAGTCTCCAATGTATGCAAAAGATAAAATCGCAGGATACAGCGGTGGAAACTGGTTTGTTGGCTCTCCGTGAATTGCTGATTTGCCTTCATAGAACATGCTTCTTGCTGTTTTGGCATAGCTGTACTCATCTCCGAAAAACGATGGAGAAGTTATCAAAAGACTACTTGCTATCTTTACTACAACTAATATTATATATAGTATTATCAGATTTTTTTTCATAAACTTTCCTCGCTTTTGAGTGTTTAAAAAGCTTTTTTACGGCTGTTTTTGCCTTCTTTCTATTGTCACTATTCTCTGCTGGTAATTAATCTTCTGTTCCTCTGCACAGAAATCTTTATATATGAGAGCCGATGTTTGTCTCTTCAATAATGTTTTATCTATTTAATTCAAAAGGAGGACGATACTAATGGATGTATCTAAAAGACTTATTTTTCTCATCTCTATTTCTTTTGTTTTGGTTGCTTTTTATTTTGCTTATGCAACTTTGGTGCCAAGTTTCGCTACGAGTTTTCCTTCAGCGACCTTAAGTGGTCCGAGAACAAACGGGACAATTATGTCTCATGAGATCTCACAGAGAATCAATATTTCCATTCAGACTACAGGTCCTGGAAACTTTACTAATGTCACAATAATCTTACCTACAGAAGCTATTCTTACGTCTCTTAGTAATGTTACAAGTTTTGGTGCTGGCTGGATATTTGTGAATAACAGTAACAATACTGCTACAGCGGTCACAGGCGAGACTGCTAGGGATAGGCTTAACTGGTCTGCTGGAACAGACCTTGAAATAGATGAAGGTGTAAATGGAACTACTCATTATTTTGCTTTTAATGTTACATGGAAGGCAGGCAATGAGAGTATTACTGCATTTGCAGGAAATAATTTTACTATTATAATCCGTAATGGAACTAGTGATCAGGTTAATACAACCCTTGTTGTTCCATTTGATGGAATAAGTCCAAGAGTTAATTTTAGAAAAATTAATGTTACAGACGGCAATGCTACGTTATTTAGTTTTAATGGGGCTGGTCTAAATGAACTTAATGGAACAGATGTTATTAGCCTTGGTGGAGATGCTAGGTATGGGCCGTCTTTGCAACCTGCAAACTACACAATATACGCTGAGCTTACTGAACCTAATGTTGACACTGTTCTTTTGCTTGTGAATACCAGCGGGGCTCCATTAAACACAACCAGCTTGAACTCTACAGAATTTGTCTTAACCAGTACTCCTGCTGTCTCCAGGATGAGGCAGGTTAACAGCGAGGGAACCATTTATGTTGGTAGTTTTAATGGCGGTGCTCTTACAGGCACAAACGTTATTAGTTTTGCCATATATGTTAATGATACCACAAAACATAGCAATATGAGCATTAACTCTTTTAATGGTAATGCTGCTGGATTCATCTTTAATGTATCTACAACCCTGCCAAAGATAGAGAAGATTACAATTAACAATGCAAACCTTACTAGTTATAATATCCTAGAAGGCATCAACAGTGTTCGTGGTGGGGACGACTGGTTCCAACCAGGCAGCCATAACGTTACGGTTGTTGTGTCTGGGTCAAACCTGACAGACAATATAACCTTATTTTATAATTCTGCAGGGCCTGTTAGTGTTTTTCTTAATGCAAGCGTAGTAAATGCAACTGGGCGTGTTATGATGAATAACATTACAAGTCACTTTGAAGGCACAAACGCTACGTATGCAATACTTCCAGCAAATACAACTTACTTAGACTTTAATGGATTAGAATCCCTGAGTACTGTGTCCTTTGCGCTTGTATTAAATACTACAGAAGCTTATGCCTATGCACCTGCTAACTTTACATACAAGATTGACAAAGTTGCACCAGTGCTTACTATTTCGACTCCAGCGGATAGAGATATATCCCCAACAACAGGATCTATTAGCTATACCTGTACTGCTACTGATGATGGCAGTGGTGTTGATAGTGGTACATTTGAGTGGACTCTAACTAAACCTGGTGGCAAGGGTACTGTTACAAAGACAGGCAGTAGTGTTACATGGACCGGTACTGATGTGAATGAGGCTGGAACTTATCAAGTTGGGTGTACGGTCAAGGATATAGCTGGTCTTCAGGGCTCTAAAACAACTACTTCAGTTAATGATTTTTTAGTGCTAGTTAGTAGCAGTAGTAGCTCATCTGGCGGCGGAGGAGGCGGCGGAGGCTCTGGTGGCAGTGCAACCACACCCTCCTTTGATGTTGACTTTTCAAAGGTTGATGTGACTACAGGACAATCTGTCTCGCAAGCTACCCTTCAGATTGCACAGGGAAGTTCACGAACTTTCAGCTTTGATGGTCAGACTACACATAAGATGACAGTCACTTCAGTAACTTCGGATGAGGTAGTTGTCAGAATTGAGTCAGACCCTATAGAAGTTAGCCTGATGGTTGGTGAGAGCAAGCGCGTGGACATCAATGGTGATGGTGTTGATGACCTTGAGGTTACCCTTGATAGCATTGAGAATGGTGTTGCTAACATCACTACAAAGAAGCTTGAAGAGGGTGCGAAGGTTGTTGTGGAAGAAGAACGCAAAGCTGCTGAAGAAGCTGCAATGGAAGAGCCTTCAACGGGCGAGACTCCAACAACTACTCCTCCAAGTGCAGGTGGAAGCAACACAGCGCTTATTGTGACAATCCTTGTTATCCTTGCTCTTTTGGTTGTCGCATACTTTGTGTTTATTAAGAAAAAATAAGGGGTTTTTCCCTTTTCTTTTTTCTATTTTTTTCTTTCTAAAAGCTTATAAATAGATACTTTGCTTTTCTTTTTATGCGTATGAGGTTTATCTTTATTGGACTTTTAGTAATGCTTTTTGTTTTTCCCTCTACCTTTGCTGGAAAGAGCTATTTTCTTAATTTCTCTGAAGAGCCTATCCAAGCAGCGACTCTTGCTGCGGGTGACCGTGTTTCTTTTGAGCTTAATGGGGGGATACATCATATTATTGTTGATGAGATTGGCACTAGGAAGGGGGTTCGTATTGGGTTTGTTCCTGCTGGCCAAAACATGGTTAATCTTGCACCCATAAACACAGACTTTTCTGCGTATATTGATGTTGAAAAGGATAATATTGATGACCTGAAGGTTTCTGTTTTTAATCAAGATCCTAACAAGACAGTCTTGAAATTTGAGGTTTTGAATCCTGAAGATAGGAGTGTTTCCCTTCCTGAGACAGTTCAGCCATCTGCATTTTCGCGGGTTTACAAAGGAATAACTTCTTTTATTTTAGCCTATAAATTTATTGTAGGGCTGTTTGTTGCTTTATTTCTTATTATCATTTGGAAGAGGCGCCTTATACGAAGAAAAATCCGCAGGATAAAAAGGTCTTTTTAGATTTAGTCTTGTTTGTTGTTTTATCTTTAATTTGACAGCGGAGTTAGTTAAACTTCAAGATTGGGCATGTACTATTTTGGACAACGCCTGATAAATTGAGAGTTATTTATAGATATAATCGTGGTGTTGCAAATCTTCAAATTTAATGGCTTTTTGATTTTCATCTACCTTAAATATTAAGACAAAGTGAGAATCTATGTGCACTCTTTTAAACTCTTTCATGTTATGTTTTAAATTTTTGTAATGATTTGGGTCTTCACTATTCAAGACTTCGTCTATTTTTTTTAGTGTTGCTTCATACCTGACTTTATCTTTCCTAATTAATTTTTTTAGTATTCTCTTTAGTTTTTCACTTCTCTCAAATTTATACATTCTCTATTTCTCTTCTTAATTCCTCAACATTGGAGAATCTCTTGAACTTTCCTTTATCTATCTTTAACAATTCTTTTTCGTATTCTGGTCTCAATTCAGGTTCTAAGAAATGTTCCTCGAATTTATTTATTATCAGGTTGATTGCTTCTGTTTTATTTCTTAGCCCAAACTTACCTCTTACAATTTGCAAAACCCTATTTTCATGTTCATTTAAATTTATTATTGCTTGCACCATATGTCCTCCTAATAGATTATTATTTTTTATTATAAAGTATAATTAAATATTATATAAAGATTTCTATTTTTAGTATATAAGGTCGCTGGGGTGACTTTATCAATTAACAAGTTCTGTCCTAAATCTTTCTGAAACCGAAGTTTTTTTAGAGCAGAATTGCGATTTGGGTAAGTAATTCAAATACTACCCTTAGGCATCCAGCGGCTTTCAGGACAGAGTTACACTAACAGAAAAGTTTATAAATATGAAATATATGAAAAGTATGTCAATAAAGGAAAATTGCTATGACTATCGATATTAGTAAAGTCGGCGAACGTGGGCAAATTGTTATTCCACAAGACATTCGTAAAAAACTTCATATTCAACAAGGTGAGAAGTTCTTGGTTATCAATCATGATGGTGACATCATTTTCCGCCCTTTACGAAACATAAAATCTATTGAACGCCTTGAAGAGGATATTATCGATATGCAGATTGCAGCTAAACGATGGAATGAAATTGAAGAAGGAAAAAAAACAGTTACCTCCAAAGAAGAATTTTTACATGAACTAAAAACCTGGTGATTCTGTGCAAATAGCAAGAAGCACGTCTTTTGAAAAGAATGTTAAAAAGTATAGAAAAGATAAAGAAACTATTAAACGATTGCAAAACCATATTCGTAAAATTATAGAAAACCCCGAGCTTGGTGAATTTCTCAAGGGTCAGGGAAGAGGAGAACGAAAAATATACATTCCTCCTTTTCGTTTGTTGTATGCCTATAGCAAAAATGATGATATCCTTTATCTCTTGGATTTCGATCATAGGAATATTATTTATAAGAAAAAATGAAAGAGCAACTTATTGTCTTTAGAAAAAGTTTCCAGAGTTATTAGCAGGTCTATTTCCTTAGCAGTATAGTAATAAATAATTATGGTACGCCGGGGCTGGGATTTGAACCCAGATATCCAAAAGGAAACTGGCTCTCAAGGCCAGCGCACTACCAGATTATGCGACCCCGGCAAGGTGTAGTGACTATCTTTAATTTATAAATTGTTAGTTTAGACTAATCCCTCTTCTTTTATTTTATGATAATCAAAAGGCCTTTTCATATAAAGATGCCTGCATTTTGCAGTGTTATCAAGGTATACCTTAAATCCATTGGCCCAGGCATCATAACCAAGCCACCTGTCGTCCCAGGCATCAATTGATGGGTCGTATCTGAACTTTATTTTTTCCAAAACCTCTCTTGATATCATAACACATCCCATGCCGGTAAATGCTATTTCGAGAAGCTGTGGGTTCCAGACTTCATCAGGATTTATGTATCTTACGGCCCCCCAATGGCCTTGCCTTTTTTCTTCTTTAAACTTCCAGGCAAAGGGCATTATCCTGTTTTCTCCAGTCTCGATAGTATGGTGGCCAAAATAAAGCCCGCAAACAACTGGTTTTTTATGACTTGTAAGTTTTTGAATAACATCTTTTGGAGGAATAATGTCTTGGTCCAAAACCAAAAGGCAATCATATCTTTTATCCAGTGCTTCTTTTCGAAGAAGATTGTGGCTTTGCGTTACCCTGTCACGCATTTTTTCTAAATAATCCAGTTTTACTACAGGGATGTTTTTTTGCTTTATTTTATTAAAAAAGTCATCTGCTTTTGAGTTGTCAACAAGAAGTATGTCATAATTATCGTATGAAAAAGAGGTTATTGCATCTATAAATTCTTCAAAACAGTACTCGTGAAGCTCTGATACAGGGGCTCCAACAAGCACGCTGGCTTTCACTTTAGTATTGGCACTCCATCTTTTACTTCATAGCTTTTTTTGCACTTTTTACAAGTTAGCTTTGTTTTTTCTAATTTTAAGTTTTCTTTGCAAACAGGGCAAGCTATTACTTTAAGAATATCCTCTTTCATTTTTTAATATCCCTCCATTGGTACGGCCTATTCAAAATAAGGTGTTTACATATCACACCTGTGTCAGCATATATTGGAATTTTCTTTTTAAATAAGTCTATGCAAAACCACCTGTCATCAAAGGTACTTTTTTCATACCTGAACCTTATTTTTTTTAAAATATCTTTATGAATAAGGACGCAACCAAGTCCGCAAGAGATAATATTCATGACTTTTCCTGTATCTATTTCTTCTAATGTTAGGGGCCTCATGTCAGGCAATTCTTTTTCTTCTCCAGTTTTTACAAATGCCTGTGGGACAAGGGCTCTTTTGCTGTTTATTATTTCGCTTACTACATAAATTGCAGTCACTACCTTCTTTTTCGTTTCTATAAGCTTTTTTAGTGCATCTTTTTTTGGAATAACGTCCTGCTCTAGGCTGAAAAGATAGTCATAGCCTTTCTCAATTGCTCTTTGACGTAAGATGTTTCTTGAAGCTACAATCCTGTCCCTTGCCCCTTCAAAGTAAGGGCCTCTTATAACTGGGAGGTTTTGCTTTCTTATTTGATCCCTGTATTTATCTTCTTTTGAGTTATCGACCAAAAGTATGTCAAAATTATCATAATCAAGGTTTTTTACCGCTTCTGCATATTGCTGGAGGGCATATTCTTTGTGAAATGAGGTGGGGCAACCAACCAAGACTTTAGGAGCTGACATTTTTGATACAGTAGAAAAGAAATTCTTTAAAATCTTTTGCTCCAAGTTTACTTTTACCTTTTTTCCTATCGTTGAATACTATTGGAATCTCTTTTATTCTCGCACCGCTTTCTTTTGCCCTTTTTAGAAGTTCTATCTGGAAGGCGTAGCCTTTTAGGCTTAGCTCTTTTAGGCCTATTTTCTTTAAGGCTTCTGCTTTCATTGCTCTAAACCCTGATGTGCAGTCTTTCTGGCTTAAACCACAACATAGCCTTGCAAGGCTGTTTCCTACCCTGCTTACAAATCTTCTTTTCCTGTTCCAACCAATTATACCTCCTCCGTCAACATATCTTGACCCTATAACTAAATCATTTCTTCCCAGTTCTTTTATCATCAATGGGATCTTGTCTGTTGGGTGAGAGCAGTCAGCATCCATCTCAAAGACTATCTCTGGATTGAACTTTTTAAGCGCATATGTAAATCCTGCTGTGTAGGCTTTTCCGAGTCCTTCTTTTTTGTCTCTTTTGAGTATGTATACCCCTTCTTTTCCATACTTTGCCGCTTCCTTTGCTGTTCCATCCGGAGAATTATCATCAACAAACAGGATTTTTGCTTTATCTTTTGAAACATATTCTCTAATCCCTTCTACTATTTGTCTTATATTTTCTCTTTCATTATAGGTTGGGATTACTATACAAATTTTCATTTGGGCATTATTCCCAAGAGGCGAAGAAATAACCTATCTGCCCCGCGGATGAGGTCCTCTTCTGTTTTTCCCTCTACAACCACACAGGAGCCTTCTTTGAATATTTTGTTCTCTTCACCAAGCTGGAGCTTTATGACTGCTTCTGTGCCTCCTGTATTCTCACAAGTTCGCACTGTATAATTTGCCTGTTCGATTGTAAATGCGCCATTTACAGTCCTGTTGAAAAACTTTTCAATATTGTCATTTAGCTCCATAGCAGCGACTGTTGTTCTTCCTTTCAACCTTGTATCTGTTGGGTCAATTGCAACGAATACCACTTTCTTTTGGATGATTTCGTTTAGGTTTGCTTCTATTGGAATATCTTCAACGCTTTTTGGGTCGTAGCGTATGAGCAACGATTCTGGATAGGGAATATCGTTGATATATACTTCAATGTTATAACCCCTATATCCCTCCTGCTTTACAGGAAGGATGTTGAATCCGTTATATTGAAATGGTTTTGTCGGCGGTTCTCCTCTTTTTATACCATATATGAATCCCCCCATTATTAGGAGAAGTATTACTGCTATTAATAATCCTCTTTGTTGTGATTTCATTTTCTTTCAATAATTCCAATGCTTTCCAATACCAATTTATCAGTCATTCCAACAAGATCTATGAATGTTGTTTCTATTATAAGGCAGTTTGGCTCTTTTTCAAGTTTTGTAGTGCTTCCCTCTCTAATGATGACTACTCCAATTTCTTTTGTCGCATCTTTACATGTTTTTAGCGGAAGGTTTTCACAGCCGAGGCTGTCTTTCTCGCAAGAGAGGACGGTTGCTTTAAACTGATTAATGCGCGACTTTAAGTAAGCTACTGCTTGGGCCAGGTCACCTGTTGGGGGTGCACTCAAATACACCTTTTGTCTTCCTTCAAAAATGCTTAAGTCAAGGTTTTCATAAGACTGCAGCTGGTCTGGATTTACAGCGATTGTTATGGGGGTCTCATCTTCAAGATAGGTTATCCATCTTCCTTCTGTTTGGGCAAATTTTCTTCCTCCATAGGTCGTCTCTGAGCCCTGCACATTCGGATCTATACCTCCACCAGAGAAGCCAAGAATGCTTAATACCATAGTGCCTATGAAAAATAGTCCTAGGAGAACGGTATACATTTTCTTTCTGTCTTTTTTTGGCATAATTTTCCAATCTTTTTTTCTTTTTTAAGCGTTGTCTTTTAGAAGAAAATCGGGGTTATGTAGACTTCGACAAGTGCTCCTATAATCAAAAGCAGCACAGCAATAATACTAAGATCCAACGAGTCTGATACCACCTTTTTGAACCTTTTTTCTTCTATCCTATGGCGTATTACCGCCACAGAGATTATTCCTCCTGCAAGACCACCAACGAAGTAGGCAAGAATCTCAAATACTCCATGGGTCATGTATTTCATTATTCCAAGTGAGAATACTCCAAGATAGTTTGCAATATGCCCAAAGCCTGTTGTTGCAGCGTATTCTCCAAGTTTTGTTCTTATAAGTGCCCCGCTTGCAGTAGCAATAATTGATGCATTCCATGTTAGGATGAAGATTGCCCCGGACCCGTAAAAGAAAGAGAATATAAATGCGAAAATGAGTACTTTCAAGTTATTTGAAAGGATAAACAGAAGGTGTGTTTCTGAAAGTGCACCCCCAACAACCCTACCATTTATTTTCTGAATCATTCCCATCTGCGAATCAAAAAGGTTATTCACTGTTGTTTCCGGAAGAATAATATAACTTGCCGTAAGGGTAACAAGAATTCCTATAAAAAGGAAGAGGAAAAAAGAAAGTACCCTCGCGTGCTCTTTTAGGAGAATCATTTCTTTCTTTATTTTTTCATCTTTTTTTTCTTCCATAACAATTGTTTTATAAATTAGGGGTATGCTTGCAAAGGCTATAAGAAAAATAGGGATTAAGCTTGCCTGTTTTTGGAACTGCCTTTCAAATACCCACAATGTGAGGATGATTGCCACAACAGCATAGAGAATGCCGAAAAGAAACATTTTTTGCGGGGCTTTCTCTGCTGCTTTCGGGGTAATAAGTGATTCTAATACCATTTATTTCAAGAGAAGTTTGCTTCTTTATATATGTGTTTTGTTCTTTCCTTATGATAATTACACTTTTTGCCAATGTTTTTAAATACCATGCTTTTTTGTGTTGTATGAATTTTGGGATTCTGGTTGTTGTTATTACTATTATAGCCTTATTTCTTGTTGTTCGTTTTGTTTTAGGCGCTGCCAAAATTGCCCTTTATATTGCCACTGTCGGGGCTATTTTCCTGGTTATTTTCTCTTTTGTCGACATAACATCTCTTATTTTTCCCCCAACAACTCCTCCCCAATCCTGTCTTGATTCTGGAGGCATATTTAATGAGAACACTTCTTTTTGCAATCTTCCGCTTCAAGACGGTGGGCAAGGCTGCTCCGATTCTGCAGACTGCTCTGGGCTTTGCCTTTATGCTGAAAATCAGAGTATTGGTTTATGCCAACCTTATGAAGAACTTTTCTCTTGCCAGTTTACTTTTGTAAATGGCAGTAAAGGCCTTGAAGTTTGTCCTGGCCCTATACAATAAGCAAAGCATTTATTACTCTACTGTTTTTTATGTGCTTGTGATTCGGGCAATTGTCTTTGATTTGTGGGGCACCTTAGTCCATAAAGGTTTTTCTGTTAATGGTGAACTTTTGCGTCATTTCAAGATTCGTAGCTATCATGGTTACCTTAATGATTATGAGAGTTCTTTGCAACTTCGGCGTTGGCGCTCTATGGATGGCATGTCGCGCGAGTTTTTGAAGTCTTTTGGCTTATCTATAAATCAGAAAAATGTTCGCTATGTAACCAGCCTTTTTAGGAAGGGGATTAATCAGGCTTGCTTATACGAAGGAATTTTGGAGATTCTTTCTTCTTTGCGTCGGGGCTATTGTCTCGGTTTGCTTTCCAATACCAGTGTTTTTGAGAGTCGCGTTGTTTCACGTTTAGGCTTTCGTCCTTTTTTTAGAGCTACAGTATTTTCTTGGGAGATTGGTGTACTCAAGCCTTCAAAAGAGGCCTTCGTTGAGATTGCTTCAAGACTCTCGGTAAAACCCAAAGAGTGTTTATTTATTGATGATACAAAGGAGAATGTTCTTGGAGCAAGGAGAGCAGGTATGAAGGCGATTCGCTTTACCAGTGTTAAGAACTTGAGTAAACAGCTCAACCGCGTTATTCCATAGGTCTCGCAAAACCAATAAGCTTAAAACGTATTTTTGTTTAGTTTTATCATGGCTGAGCGAGGGAGAACGTTCTATTTGACAATACTCCTAACTTTTTTTATAGTACTGGCTTTCACTAGTTGTACAAATGGGATTAACCAAAAAAATGTAAAGACAAACTTGCCACAATTGGTTCCAGACGAGACGTTGTCTGATGATGAAAAAGTGCAGATTGAGTTTTTTAATTTTTCAGTTATCACTACTTTAGATGAATTAAAAGATACAGGTTACACCGAGTGGCATTATTTTAAAGAATATTTTCCTGATTATGAGCATCTGAATTTTAAAAAGGGTATTAAGTTTTATTTGGGTACGCCTGATTTAGACTTCGTACCTTCGCCTCTTTTCATAGAATATAAAGGAAAACTTTATTTAATCTCAGAAGGGATTAAAGGAACCAACATAGGCTTCTTTCTTGAACCAATAACGAAGGCAGAACAAGCAGAGGAACTGGTGGTTAAGTTTGTGCTCTTGTTGGGTTGTTCTTTAGTTGATATAGATACAACCACGGACGATGGTGTGTTTATTGTGGATGTTACCATTACTGCCCCTAAGGATAATGTGGCTGTTTATTCTTATAAAGTCTATGAAAATGGGTTTGTTAGGCTATTGAGCAAACCTTTAGAAACAGAATATTGTGTGGTTTTTTGATGGGGGCGCCAGGATTTGAACCTGGATCAACTGGTCTGGAGCCAGCCGCACTGCCGGGTTATGCTACGCCCCCTTGCTTTTGAACACTGTCTTTTGATTATTCATAAATGTTTCTATAAAAGCTTAAATAGTGCCGTTCAAACATAAAACAGTGATATGAGGCGGTTTGTAATTACTGGCAGCTCTTGTTCTGGGCGGACCGCTGTGTTTGATTATTTTAAGCGTACAAACGGGTATTATACTCTTGCAGATGTTGCCTGTTATTTGATAGAATTAGAAGATTGGAGGCTAAGTAGGAAAAGACTAGAAGAAAGGGCAGCGCTTCCAATCAATTCTGATGCGAGTGTTGCTAATTTGTTAGAGGCTTGGAATTTGAGGATGGGGGTAAAATTAGAAGAAAAAGCAGTATTTCCGTGGACTGATACTGAGCGGTTTCTTGAAAGAGTCTACAAACTGCAGGCTGAATGGGAACGGGAAATCCCTTCTGATATACCTGTTGCTGTCTTTGACGGGTCCCTTGTGGATTGTGCTGCACAATACAATCTTCATGAAATTCCTGTTCCAAGGGAGCTTGCAGATCTGGTAAGGGGTGCTATTTATGATACTGTATTCCTGTTTGATACCTTGCCTGAGAAATATTGGGAGGGTGTTGAGGTTGATGGACATATTTTAAATCCATATCTACAGGACAAACCTATACATGCCCTACTTAGGAGGGCTTATGAAGAGAAAGGTTCAAATATTATTGAGGTTGGGTTTATGTCCGTGGCTGAAAGAGTAGCTCTTATCAAAGGTTCTATAGGTTAGAGGTTTATACTTTCGGTTGTTTTTTAAGTTTTAAGAGGATTATTATTCCAATAACAAACATAGGGAATGTTAATAACTGTCCCATTGTAAACGGTCCTAAGACAAATCCTAGCTGTGGATCTGGAGCCCTGACAAATTCTATTAAGAACCTCAAAAGACCATACATAGATATGAATGAAAAAAAGAGAAATCCCTTTGGAAGGTCTTTCTTTCTTATTATCCAGAGAACAGCAAACATTAGAAAATTCTTTCCTGATTCGTAGAGTTGTGAGGGGTGCCTGAATCCTTCGATGTTTTGAAATTTTACCCCCCATGGAAGGGTTGTTATTCTTCCATAAAGTTCGCCATTAATAAAATTACCAATTCTTCCAAGAGCAAGCCCTAAAGCAAGGGGAATTACCATTATGTCTGCCAACTTCAAATAATCCACTTTTTTCTTCTTTGCAAGATACCAACCACTAAAGAGGGCGCCTATTAACCCGCCATGAAATGATAGTCCACCCTGCCAAACTGCAAATGTGCGCAACGGATTTTGTGCATAAAATGACAGGTTGTAGAAAAGGACATAAAATACCCTTGCTCCTACGATTGCTCCAATTGCGACCCAAATTAATATATCTTGAATATCTTGCGCTGAGATGTCTATTTTCCTTTCTTTAGCAAGCCTTTTAAGAATAAAATACCCAATGATAAAGCCCAAAACAAAAATAAGCCCGTAATGCCTGATCTGGAATTGGCCTATTGTTACTAACGTTGGGCTAAGATTATGCACCCACATCTATTTTACCTCCACTCATAACGTTTATAAGTTTTTCTTTGAAGGTTTCATAGTATGAATTCAGCTATTTACGGGGTTATTGAGCGCCTCTGCGGTCTGCCTGGCCTTAGCAATGTGGTGCTCCTTGGTGAGAAAGATAAACAACATATTCGTAGCCTTGAGCTTCCAAATAATGAGGGTGTCTTTTCCTGCCTTTCAAGAACATATTGCCTTGCTATGACACATGATGAATCATTTCGACCAGCACTTGGCCCTCTTGTTACAACCCTTGGAGAGGTGCCTATTTTGCCCCCTCTTCCTTTCCCTGAACTTGATGCCAAAGATGTGATATCCTCTTCTCCTAATTGCTTAGTGCATAAGTTTCTTGTTTCTCGTTTTTCAATGAAGGTTACATCTAATGAGGCTACACTTTTAGTTGGATTTAATCTATAGTATTCTCTTGTAGATAGAATTCACTTACCTTTTCTTTTGCACTTTCCAAGTACTTTTCTGTATTTTGCACCGCTACTGCGAACTCGTCTGCCTTTCTTTCTTCTGAATTCTTTTCTTTTTCCCTCAATGCAAACCATGCTACTGGTGCGAACAGGGCTGTTGCTGTTGTACGCAGTTTTGCTTTTGATGCATCGTGCTTTATATGCCCCAGTTCGTGCAACAAAACTGCTTCAAGTTCTTTTTTTGTTAGAAGGTCAACTAATCCAACAGAAATGAAAAGTGATGCTTTCCATCTAGTGATAGAGAATGCAATTGGTTTTGCTTTATCAATAAGATAAACCCCTATATCTGGCAGCCTGTTTTTTTTCCTTGTCTTATCTATAAAACTGTTAATTCTTGTTTGTTCAAGTTTTTTTGCTTTTCTTTCATGCGCTCTTTTCCAGAGCAAGGGCGCAATGACTGTAGTGAGAATCGTTGCTACTCCAATGCTTACAAGACCTATAAGCGATATTGACGCTGGTTTATTACACATTAGGCTTAATTGTTCACAACCTCTAAAGAAACTATAGAACAAGAATGGGAAAATGAAGGTTGCTATATGGGTGTAGAGCAACGCCAGTTTCTTTTTTTCAGAGACTTCTTTTCTTTTCAATAAAAATAGTGCTACAGCAGCAACCATCCATGCTACTAGGACAATTGTTATTTTCCAGGATGTTTGAAAGAATGTTGTTGCACAAGTTGTGCAGACTTCCATTTTTTACCTCACTTTTTTGTAAACCGCTCTTGAAAGTATGCTATGGCATTGTTTCCGAAACGATGTACAAGCTTATTTACTACATCTTCTACAATGTGCCTTTCAAATGAACTTTTGTTGTGAAGTGGGTGGTAGGTATACTTTACTCCACCCCGCGCTGTTTCCATTTGCCTGTCAACAATTTTTTTTGTGTGTAGCCTGTCGAGGATTACTGCGACGCTACTTAGTGCTACTTTTCTTTTTGTTTTAAGTTTTGTGTGGATTTCTTTGACCTTCATTTTTTTGTCTGGCCACAGCATTCGCAATACATCTGCCTCAAGTGGACTTAGAATTGATTCAAATTTCTTGAATGTGCACTGCTTCATTCTTTTTTTGGTTATTTATTTTCTTTATATACCTTTTGTTAAATTAATTTTTAAACCTTTAACTAAATCTATATAACCTCTTTTGAAGAGTATCGATATGTTTAAATACAATTGTTTTACATTGCTTGTAAAAAATCGGAGGGTGTTTTTCATGGACCATGATAAAAAATCTCATAATGATGAGAAAGTAACAATTACCCTTTCCAAAGATTCACTGTGGAAAGGGTTGACAGGCCTTTTTGCCTTACTTTTTGTTGTATCCCTTTTTACCGGGGGCTTTGGTATTGGGAGTGATGATAGAACTTCGCCTAGTCCTGCTCGTGCTGCTCCAAGCCCTAGCCAGCCTATCGCTGCAGGGTCTGCTGGCAGTCGCGTGACCGTTGAAGTTGGAGACTCTTTTACTAAAGGAGATAAAGATGCGCCTGTTACCTTGGTGGAATTTAGTGACTTTCAGTGTCCGTTTTGCGGTCGCTTTTTTGAACAGACTCTTCCTTTGATTGAAGAGCGTTATATTAAGACCGGAAAGGTTCGTTTTGTCTACAAGGATTTCCCTTTAGAGAGCATTCATCCACAGGCACTTCCAGCTGCTAGCGCTGCCCGGTGTGCAGGTGAACAGGGCAAGTTTTGGGATTATCATGACCTTATCTTCAATAATCAAGCTTTATTGAGTGATACAAATTATAAGCAATGGGCTGAACAACTTGGTCTTGACATGGATGACTTTAGTTCCTGCTATGACTCTGGCAAGTATGTAAATGATATACGGGCTGATCTTCAAGAGGGTTCGCGTGCTGGTGTTCAGGGCACTCCTGGCTTTCTGATTAACGGCCAACTTGTAAGTGGTGCACAGCCTTTCGCAAACTTTGAGCAGGTCATCGAGGCGGAGCTTTCTGCAGCTTAATCTTTATGAGGGGGCGCTTTTTTCAGATTAAGGAGGTGCTCTCCCACCGCCTTTACTTTTTTTTGTTTATTTTTTTTTCTCTATTTTATATTGGTATTTATTATGGAATTATCCGGTTTTTTTTCTATGGCTTACAAACATTTTTCGTGACTTACAGGCCTTCTTATGTTTATCCTGCTATTTTTTTGAATTTTATGATTGCACTTCTTGTTGGAACTAACATTTCTCTTCTGGTTTTTTGGATAAAAGAAATTCGCTCTCTTGGTTCTGGAGGCTCTGTTGCCGGGTTTTTTGGCATCTTCGCCGCAGCTCTTGCCAATGGCTGTCCTGGATGCATTGCTGGTCTTTTTCCTTTGTTCCTTTCCCTTTTTGGAATTACTGCTTCACTTAGCATTTTGCCTTTTAATGGGCTTGAGCTTCAAGCGGCAAGTGTTCTTCTTTTGGGAACTTCTATTTTCTTTCTTTCCGGGCAGCGCCGACTTGTTTGTCCAGCCAATATTACAGTTTCCAAGAACGTTAATTTTAAAAGGAGGTAGGCGGTTAGTCTAATATGTGTTCTGTTACCTTTACTTTCCTTATTGCTAGCCTTTTTGTCCTTGCTGGCTGTACAGGCAATGTTGTCAAGGTTTTACCCGGGGAATATGATGGGTTTGTTTCATGTCTTCTTGACAAGAACGTAAAGATGTACGGTGCTTATTGGTGTCCTCATTGTGCTAACCAAAAAGAACTGTTTGGAGATTCTTTCACCCTTTTTGAGGCAAGTGGTGGATATGTTGAGTGCGACCCGAAGGGTAGAAATGCCCAGCCACTTGAATGTACAAAGAAAGGCATTACTGGATTTCCTACTTGGATTTTCTCAGAGGGTCAGCGCGTTAGCGGTACCCAACCGCTTACTTCATTAAGTGAACTTTCTGACTGTCCATTATGAAGTATGACCTATTTATAGTTTTTTTTCTTGCTTTGCTTTCCCCCCTTTTTATTTCTCTTTTTACTATACATCTTTTCGTTTATGATGCTGGATTTTATCATGATGCTTTTTTGAAGTATGGGGTTTATGAGCGTGTGCCTTTTGATGCAGATTCAGCTCTTTTAGATATTATTTCTTTTCTTCGAGGAGGAGAACTTACTTCTTCTGTTTTTTCTGAAACAGAATTTCTTCATCTATTAGACGTCAGGAACTTATTTTTTTACGGAGAAATAATCTTTTATGCCATTAGCATCTTATTCTTATTCTGGATTGGATTTCTTTTCTTTCGTCGCCACTATGCCCTAATTTTCTATCTCTTTTTCTATGGAGGCCTGTTTTCTATATTACTTTTTTCACTTTTTACTTTGCTACCTTTCTCTTCTATATTCCTAAACTTTCATCTGGCCTTTTTTTCTAATGATTACTGGATACTGCCTTCTGATTCTTCGCTTGTCCTTCTATTCCCTCAGGAGTTTTTCTTTGATTTTTATCGTATTATACTACTTTATAGTTTTATCTGGTCATTTTTGTTTCTTGTTATAGCTTTTCTTATTTATAGGCTCAGGTTACGTACCCTTTTATGAGAAGTTTTCCTAGTGTGCTTATCTTTATATCCAGCTTCCCCCTTTTTTGTTGCACGTCAACAAGGCCTAGTTGTTTGAGCCCTTCAGATTTTATTGTTCCATTTACATGATAGGAGACAAGTGGAAGACTCATCTTCGCTTTTCTACTTAGTTCTTCAAGAGATGCACAGCACCCGTCTTCATACAGCAGTTTTAGAATATTCAACTTTCTCTCAGTGAGGATCTTATAATACGAGAATTTCAGCACAGGCAATAGCATCACTTGGTTCTCAGCCACACTAAATGCTTTTAGTCCATTTACGAATGCCGCCGAAGTTGCTGCACACTGGGTTTCCCTGTCTCCTGTTGCTACATTTACAATGATATTCTTGTCTCCTTCCTCGCTTCTTATTTTTGAGACCGCCCTGAACATTTCTTCCCATACTTCACCCTTGATTTCTTTTATCTGCACCTGTATCTTGAATTTTTCAATCTCTTTTTTCAACTTATTTGCGTCATCTATTCTTTTTGGCGGAGAGATAAGGATAATCCTATCTGTGGGGAATTCCTTTAACCCCACAAAAATGGCATCTAGGTTATCCCCTACAGGAGCAACGACAATGTTTTTCATGTTTTGTAACATAAAAAGGTAGTATTTAAGATTTTTCTTTGTTTTTTTCTTCTTAAAACCCTTTTTTTATCTTAAAGCGAATTAAATTATACTCTCTTTCAGTTGCTTTATGTCGGAGGTGGTATTTATGCGCCAAGTTGTTGTTTGCCGTGGAGGCAAATGCTATGATCTGACAAGGGACCTTTTTGAAGATGATGACGACCTTATTTCCCAGATAGAGTCTGACTTGTGGAAGGGGGTGGTCTCTTAAAGGAAATATTTATATAAGTTGTCTGTGTGTATTCTCCATGGCAAAGGTAAAAGTTTATTCAACGAGTACCTGTCCTTGGTGCCATAAGACCAAGGAATTTCTTAAGGAACACCGTATTCCTTTTGATGATATTAATGTTGAGGAAGATCAAAAGGCTGCTCAAGATATGGTTAAAAGGTCTGGTCAGATGGGTGTTCCTGTTATTGATATTGCTGGCGAGATTGTTGTTGGCTTTGACAAATCTCGCATTGAAAAAGCCCTTAAGAAGAACGGTCTACTTAAAGCAGCATAATCAACATTTATATAGTTGTTTTCTTTTTTTCTTTTGTGCTTAGGGTTGCTGTTTTGGGCAAGGATAAGAAACGCGTTTCTTTTTATACCGCTATCCTTAGACGTACAGGCAATTTTCAGATAGTTACCCGACAGCCGGATGTTGTTTTTTCTATTGGTGGCGATGGCTCTTTTTTTTATGCGGAGAGGGCATATCCCGGGATTCTAAAGGTTTTAGTTAAAGACAGCAAGGTGTGCCGACTTTGCAGCAGCCCTAAGTCTTTCTCTACTATTTTATCTTCCCTTCTTAATAAAAAATACAAGGTGGGTTTCTTAAAGAAATTGGGGGCATTTATTCACGGGAAACAATTTTTTCGGTGCATCAATGATTTTGTAATTAGAAATACCCGTCAGTATGAAGCTATCCGTTTTTCTGTTTTTGTTGGTTCAAAAAGGGTTGCTTCTTCTGTTATTGGAGATGGAATTATAATTTCTACTTCCCGAGGCTCTGGTGGATATTTTTCTTCTGTTACAGAGAAATCTTTCTCAAATGGTTTTGGTATTGCTTTTAATAATCCTACCCTACCTATTAAACCGATTTTTTTTAAGGATGGTCAAGGTGTTTCTTTTGTTCTTGAGCGAGGGGAGGCTATTTTGAGTTCTGACAATAATCCGAAAGTTGTTCCTCTTAAGAAAGGCAATCGCGTTTCTTTTAGGAGCATTAAAGAACGAGGAGTTTTGTTTGAGTTTTAGATTTAGGTGCAATAATTATGAGAGATGATTTTCTTTTACTTTGAAGGTAAGTCGAGAAACTGATGTTAATAGGATCTTGGACGAATTTTCAGGCAAGTTACCACAGTTTCCAGATGGCAGGATTGACTATTCCGAATCTTTGAGGGCACCAGTTATAACTTGTTTTGTAAGATTTAAAGATAAAGTTCTTCTTTTGAAAAGAAGCGATAATGTTGGGGCATATCGGGGAAAGTGGAATGCTGTTGCTGGCTATATTGATGAAGCAAAACCTCTCTCTATGAAGGTGATGGATGAACTCAAAGAGGAGCTTGGAATTCTACATGATGATATTCTTAGGATTGAATTTGGTGCGCCTTATGAATTTTATGACCTTGGTATAGAAAGGACATGGATTATCTATCCATGTGTTGCTGATTTAAGAAATAACCGAAAAATAAGGCTTGATTGGGAGCATACTGCGTTTAAGTGGATCTATCCTGATGAAATATTTGATTATGATATTGTTCCACGCTTAGATGAAAGCTTAAACCGTGTATTGGGGTAGATAACTTGCTGCCTTTTTTATAATACGGCTCATTTGACTCATAAGCGGAAATGTATCCCTACTTTTACTCGCAAGATTTTTCTCCAGACCTTCTTTTTTTGACCTCATTGTCTGGAGAAGCGTTTCATAGTCTTGAAAATACGTTCCATTCTCTTCAAACCATTCTTCTGCATATCTTATTGACTGATACCTTCTGTCAGAGATTAACTGTCTTGCCGTGATTATATTAATCCCTCTTAAGACTGCCCCTTCTGCTGTCTCTTTTACGCAGAAAGCTGCATTAATTCCAGTTATAAGCAAGAATTTGACATCCCATTTTCTTAACAGATTTTCTAGTGTTCCACTAGTGAACCCATCATCACTATCTTTTTCAATGAATATGTGCCTTTTAACCTCTTGAATAATTTCCCTTAATCTTTTGGTTGTCCTTCCCTTTCCCTGATACTCTAACGCTATAAGCGGGTAGTCTTTTTCTATGCATATTTCCAACAGTTTTTTATGAGATGTTATAAGCATACTTGATTCGTTTCCAATCACTTCTTCTAAAAACGGGGGTTGCATATCGACCATTACGGCACACAGTTTATATAAATCGATAGACGGTGCCTCAACTTTACCATTTTTTGTGTGCATGGCTGCTCTTTTTACAGTCTTCTTAGAATCGTATGTTTTAACCGTCTTTCTATAATTATTGCGGCTTTTAAGCCTAGCGAAATTTATATATAGGCTATTTTTGGTATTTTTCTCTATGACCCAGAAACACCAGTCAGTAGCTTCTGTTTATAAGGGATTTTCAGACAAATACAGTCTTCCCTCATTTAAGAAACTTAATAATATTTTTGAGATAAGTGCTTCTTTAGCTGATGGCAAAGACCCTAAATTCTTTCTTCGTGACCTGAGGCGCTGTATGGTCGAGAAGGTATCTGAATGTGCTAACTTTGTTGAAGACATTCTTTCTCCTTCATCTAACTCGGCTGCTCTATTTTACGAAGGGCGCTCTATTAATGGCAAGGTTCACGAAGATGCAGTACTTGTTTTGAAAACATTGATGCCTTTTGTCAGGCGCTCATTTCTTTTAGATATTCTCTCTGACGATTCTGGAGAGTCTAAATTCATTACCGAGATTTTCTGCATATGGGGAGATATTCAACAAGCAATCAAGCGTATTTCCACTTCTCTTGAACTTTCCTGGAAGGAAAAAAGCAAAGCTAATTTCGAGAAGTATATTGGTTAAGATGCGCATTTCTCTTCTTGGCGCACCTGGGTCTGGCAAAGGAAGTCAAGCTAAACTTTTGTGCGAGAGATACTCTCTTGAATGGATTTCTACAGGTGCTCTTTTCAGAGAGGCTATTTCAAATGGAACCGCTCTTGGACGTCAGGTTGCACCTTACCTTGAGAAGGGGGTTCTTGTTCCCTATAGCCTTACAATGGATCTTCTTCGCGGGCGGCTTTCTGCTCGGCATGATGATTTTCTTCTTGACGGATTTCCACGCACTACTGAGCAGGCAAAATCTTTTACAGACATCAATTCTTTTGATCATGTAATTTTTCTTCGCGTTCATGATGAAGTTATTGTATCCCGTCTTTCCAGCCGATATGTATGTTCTTGCAGCATTGCCTATAATCTTCTGACAAAAAAACCAAAACAAGATCTTACTTGCGATGTATGCAAAAGGCCTCTTTATCGGCGTGATGATGATAAGCCAGAAGTTATCCGTTTGCGCCTTGCTATTTATCATCAGGAGACAGAACCTCTTATTAAATATTATAAAGATAGGGGTATTCTGCTTGATGTTGACGGTTCTCTTTCAATCAATAAAGTATTCTCCCAGATTACCTCTTTTCTAGACGGCTAATTTTCCACGAAGTTTTTAAATACCCGCTTTCTTTATTTTCTTCATGCAAAAAAGAGGACAACTTTACATTATTGCTGCACTTATTTTTAGTGCAGTTCTTTATACCCTTGCTACGCAAGCAAATACCTACAGGCAAGAAGACTTTGCCGAGGGTTTTGATGACCTTTCGACCAACTATGCTACTGAGAGCGAACGTCTTGTCAATTCACTTTTATATTCTAATCAAGATGTTCTTTCCGGGTTTACTAATTTTACACTTCTTTTTACCGGCTATACTAAATCGAAGAATCCTTCCTTTGGCTTGATATACATCTTTGAATTTAATGAGACTATTCAGGTTGGCAATTTTCTTGACCGGCCTATTATTATTGATACCGGTGATGCACAAAGTTATGATTTTCATAATTTGGAGGGGTGTTTTGACCGCGTTTCTGCTGTTGTGAAGTTTGCTGGTCTTTCTTTTTCCAGCGACGTTGCTGCAGGTGATATCCAGGAGTGCATTCTTACTTTTCCTACCAAGGATCAGATATGGATTGGAGTTGATGATGCCTGGTATCCTTTCTCTGTTGTTCGCGGCAAACCAACACTTATGATTGTTACCCGCCAAGAAGCCCAAGAACAAAGAAAGGTTTTTATAGGCGGTGAAGGATTTGTTCGTAACAACCGTGACCGTCCTGGACTTCGCTCTCATTGCGAACAATTGCCCTTGGCTTCATGTGAGCTTGCAGGCAATAGGCGTCTTTGCTGTGTCAGGGATGGTGATTGCGTTCCGCAATATAACTGCATGGAAGAGGGGTGATGTTTATCTTGAAAAAAGGTGTCGGTGCTCTTATAGGATGGGTTCTTCTTCTGGGTTTTGTTATTAGTATTGGCACTATGGTTTTTTTGAGTTTGCGGACTCATACTACTGAGCTTAGCGATCGTACTGTGAATTATATATCTGGGCGCCTTGAATGTTCGGAAATCAACATTAACGTTGTTACTGCTCCTTCTTGCTCTTCGTTCTCCGTGACTAACAGGGGTGTTCTTAATATCGACCAAGTTGCTGTACGAATTTATAACGGCGAGACCCCAGTTGGTCAAACCCAGATATTTGAGAGTGTTATTGCGCCACATGCAACTGTAGATTATACGCCAGATTCTTCTGGTGAGCGCATAGAGGTTATTCCTATTGTTCTTATTGATAACAAACCATCAGGCTGTCTTGAGCGGAGGATTATCAAGCCATGTGGTTGACTTCCAGGCAGGGTATTTCACCCTTTATTGCGACTGTTCTTCTGATTGGGCTTACAGTTACTGTTGCGCTTACAGTTATTCTTTGGGGTAGGAGTTACATCCAAGAGCGCGCTGCTAAAGAAGGGGCTCTTTCTGAGAAGCAACTTACCTGCAAGATGATTTCATTTACTGCTACCCAGTCTTATCAGCAGTCTGGAGAGGTACACCTTGTGCTTAAAAATAAGGAAGACATTTCTATTGATAAATTTACTTTCCGCATTGAAGGGTCTGCTGCTGAACCAAAAGAGCGATATGATACGCTTCCTTCCCTTGCTACCAAAGAATATATTCTTTCATTTACTGAGGATGAACTGCAAAATATCGACCAGGTTTTTATTGTTCCTTGGCTTCGCGTTGCTTCAGGAGTTTATGTTCCCTGTTCTGACCAACATTTAACGGTCAATATTCTTTCGACTTCTTGATTTTTCTTTGTATATTCCAAGTGCATAAAGAATACTTATCAAGATGCTTGTTATCAGCAAGTTTGCTGTTGTAAATACCGGGAAGGCTCTTTCCCTTATGCATTCTGCCTGCTCTGCTGGTGTAAATTCAAACCTACACAATTCATTTGTCCCCCTATAAACACATTTTGAGATGTCCCTTGTTCTGATGTTTGTTTCCGGGTCACATTCTGACCATTCTGTTGCAGTACAGTCCCACTCTGCAAGGCACCTTGTCTGTCCTTTTGAGCACCCTTCGTTGTTGACACCTGTGCACAAGGGCGTTGATGTGCAAAGGTCCTGAAGGTTTGTTACACCGTCGCAGTCAAAGTCGTCTGTCCCACATGGCCTTACTTCCAGCTTGTTCGCTGATTTTACTTTTCTTTCCCCTACCTTGACATTGAAGTAATATTCAGGGTCTCCCTGCAAGAATCCATCATCTGTCCAATTAGCAGCCCAGATAGTCCTTGCTGACCTGTTGTCTATTCTTGTTGGTGTTGGAGGTGGAGGGGTTAGGGTATCTCCAACAAGATCATCTTCAATCACTTCAAACTGCAGTTCTTTTCCATTGCAGTCTGGTCTTGTTTGTACTGTGATATTTACTTCTTTTCTATCTGCCGAGCAAGTTGGTTGCCATGATGCTGCTGTGATTGAGCAGCAATCCGGGTCTACACTATTACAGCGAGCATCTGCTGTGCATATTCCATCCGGGAGTGGATTACAGCCGCATGCATATGAAGTACATGCGTTTCCTTGAAGACAGCTATCCTGCTGCTGATTACAGTCAGGGCATAAGCAATTTTCCCCTGGCTCACAGCTGTTTATACCATTACACTGGTAGCAGGTTCCTCCACGCGCCGTGGCGTCTTGCAGACAGGTGTAGCAATTCTCTCCTTGTTGAAGTTGATTGTCTCCGCATGTTCCACAGGTTTGACCTGTTGCTATAAGATCTTGCGGGCATGTTTGGCATATTTCTCCTTCATCTATTATTCCGTTTCCGCAACTTTGACATACTCCCGGGGGCATATCTTGGGGGCAAGTACCACAGTTTTCTCCATTAAGATAGTCTGGTTGGTTATTTCCACAGCTTAGGCATGTTTGTCCGGGCATGTCTTGCGGGCAGTTCCTGCAGTCTTCTCCTGTATCTGGGACACTGTTTCCACAGAAGCTATTTCCAGAGCAGTCTGGGTCAGGGGGTGTACATCCAGCTAAACATCCGTCTCCTCCCTGGCATGTGAGTGCATCACAGTCTGGGTCTGGTGTTAAGCAGCTTTGTGGTCCACATCCATCTCCCGGAGCACAAGTTGCTGCGCCACCACAATCTGGGTCTATTGGATTGCACCCAATTACACAAAAACCATCTTCTCCATTGTCACATACTCTTCCTACACAATCTGGATCTGATGGCAGACAACCTGCCAGGCACCCATTTCCTACTTGGCAAGTTGTTTGTCCGCAATCTGGGTCTTGCGGGTTACATATGCCGCCTCCACATCCGTCGCCTGGAAGACACGTTCCTCCGCCGCAATCCGGATCTATTGGGTTGCAACCTACAGCACACGCATCACCTGGTGAACACGTTGCAACAGGAAAGGATGTGCAAACCCATGAGCCTTGGTTTTGCAGGCAGACCTCTCCATTTCCACACCCCGCATCGTCCGGACAGTTGTTACAATCTTCTCCTGTGTTTATTCTTCCATTCCCACACTCAGTTGTTGGTCCTTCTTCTGTTACTTCCAACAAGGGTGATTTTCTTAAAATCACTTCTGTTCCATTATCAAGGATGTGTGCGTTGAAATAATATTCTGGGTTGTCTGTTATGAATGGGAAGATGCTTTCGTCCTGCCAATCTGCAATCCAAGATGAGCGGGCTTGACCTTCGCTATTAAATGGTGCTGGGAGTGGGTCTGGAGTGTAATCGTCATCAGGCGTTATTGGGGTGTCTTTTTCAAGGATATCCCACTGTACAATTTTCCCTCTGCAAGCCTGCGAACCCTCTACAGAGAGGAATACACGTTGTCTGTTTCCCGCTCTTGTTATTTCAATCAGGCTTGTATCTTTCCAGTTTATTGTATTGATACTACAACAGGCGGGATCTCCTTCATCTACTCCGGTAGAAGGGTCAAGATCAAATCCTCCTTGCGCATTATTGCAGTTATTGTCTATTCTATCTGTACAGTCTTCAACTTGGCCGTAGAAAATTAACGGATCGTTTGGGTTGCAATCCAAGGGATTGTCTGTTATTGGCTGCTGAAATCCTTGTGGTGATGCTGTTTGCACGACTAATAGAAGAAAACCAAGTATTAGTACTGCAAACACTCCTTTTTTGATTGGCATTCACCTCTTTTTTGTTTTAGGTGTGCCTTATTTTAAATATCTTTGTTTTTTAGAATAAGCGACCTACCCAGCTTCCTATGTTATCTATCATTCTTTCAATAACATTTCTTCTTTCTATTCCTTCTTCGGTTAACTCCTCTAATGCTTCCCGCCACTTTCCTGTCCTGATGAGCTTTACAACATTCTCTTCTTCAAGCCCCTTTCTTTGCTTTACCAACTGTTCACGTTGCGCTAATTCCTCTGGTGGCAGTTCTGTTCCAAGAGCTGGTGCTGGCAAGTCTTCGCATAGGGGGGCGTCAAAATCAATAAGCCCGTCCCCATCACGGTCACAAATACTTTTTGTTGAGTCACTTGCTTCATTTATAAGACCGTCACAGTCTTCATCCCTTCCTATTAGGTCACAGCACTCTGTTCCTACATTTCCTTTTTGTTCATAGTATTCGCACCTATTTGCGCATATTCCGTCTCCATCAAAATCAAACCATCCACCACGGCACCCACTGCATTGTCCTTGTTCACATGTGAGGGCATTATTTGCAGCACAACTGTTGCCACATTCTCCACAATTGTTGGGGTCATTTCTTGCATCAAGTTCACACCCATCAGATAAGTCTCCGTTGCAATTTCTGAATCCTTGGTTACAACTTTCAATTAGACATACCCCAGATTCACACCTTCCCCTTGCATTTTGAAGATTACAACTGTTCCCTATTGCACCACAGTTACTTACGTCATTGTTTAGGTCTGCACAGGTGCTTGTTTGTGAATTCCACGAACAACTTTCTCCTGTTGCAACGTTGCATGGGTTTTGCAAGCAAGTTGTTTCATCTTTATAGTCTTGGCAGCTATTTGCATTTTCTTGGCATGCTGTACATAGGTCTGGTAGAAGAGTTCTTTGTGTGTAAAAGCAATTGCCCCCACATGTATCACAGACTTGTCTTGAGCATGTGCTTAGAAGGCCGCTTCCACATTCTTGACAGGATGCGCAGGCACATTCTCCCCTGTTAATACATGCTGGGTTTGATGAACAGGCATCCTGTGTTGCACACCCATCTGAGCCTATTTGGCAACCTGCGGGGGTGTTCCTACATATATCTTGGCAATCATTTATCCCGTCTTCGTCTGAATCTCCTGCGGGTACAAGACGATATCCTTGGCAGATTCTGTTATCCTGAGTGCATTCTCCGTGAGTATTACATTCTTTTTCTCCACCACAGGTTCGTCCTTCAAATGTTCTGCTTAGGATACAGCCTGATGGGCACGTACAAATGCTTGGATTTCCTTTGATGCTTGGGTTTGTACATGTTTCGCCACATGCTGCAACATCTGTTGTCACCACCTGTTGTTGACCTACGCAATCCGGGTCTGGTGTGCTGCACCTTAATGCACACCCGTTTCCCGCGGCACATGTTGATATTGACGTACAATCTTGGTCATAGTATGCACAATTTACTCCTAATTCTACCGGGCAAAACCCATCAGTTGCTCCGCATGCATAACATGTGTTGCAGATTTCTACTGCTTGTCTTGAATTGAGAGTGAAACCAAGTAGTCCGCAGGCGGTTGTTGTTCTTTCTCCTTCAACAATTGTCCTTGTAGGCTGGGTTGTTTGCTGCTCTGTTCCTGTTTGCGTGCTTGCAGGAGCACTTGCCCTTATTGTTAGGCTTGTCTGCCCTGTTGCTCCAGCACTGTCTGTTACTGTAAGCCTGACAGTGTATTGACCTGCACTTTGATAGGTGTGGCTTGGGTTTTGTATCCTAGCTGTTTGTTCGTCTCCAAAATCCCAATTGTATGTAAGTATTCCTCCGTCTGGGTCTGATGAACCTAAACTATTGAATCGTACTGTTAGAGGAACTGTTCCTGAAAGAGGGTCTGCGTTTGCCCTTGCAGTTGGAGGATTGTTTAGCGGCTCTTGGGTTGTTCCTGTTTGTTGTGGTGCTGTTACGGTTATTGTGACAGTTTGACTTGCGCTTTCTCCTTTGTCATCTCTTAATGTAAATGTTGCTGTGTAGATTCCAGGTTGATTATAAGTTTTGGTTGGATTCTGGCTGTTAACTGGCTGAGACCCATCACCATAATCCCATGTGGCAACTGTTGGGTCTCCATCTGGATCTGTTCCAGAACCAAAGAACCTTATAGTATGAGGGGCATTTCCTGATGGAGGGTTAGCTTCTATACTTATTATTGTAGGTGCTCTGTTTTCTGGTTGTGCTTGCTCCTCTCCTGTCTCTTCAGGTGGTGGTGGGGGGATACCTCCTGGACCGCCGAGCTGAGCATTAGATACTCCTATAGGGAGTAAAATAAGAATGATTAGTATTGCAATTAGTCTCTCTGACCTCTTTTTCATGCTTGATTCTCTTTTTATTTGTATTTTTGAAAATATGTTTTTCTTTTAAAACCTTTTGATTCTATTTTCAATAAAGTTTTTTAAGGTGCGTTCTTTTCTTTTTTTGGTCATGGTTAATCAAGAATTAATTAATTATCTTAAAAATGGGCTTTCACAGGGAAAATCTGTTGACTATCTTCGCTCTGAGCTTACTAAAGCGGGGTGGCCTTCTTCCTTGATTTTTGATGCTGTTCAAGCAGTTTCAGTACAGAAAACTTCTTTACCAAAACAACCTGCTTTAGAGAAAGGGCCTGAACAACCTTCTGTTCAGAAGCCTTTCGAGAAGACACCTGTTTCTTCCCCTATTAAAGCTGGATCTTCTTCAGAGGAGTATTTTGGTTATAGTGCTCCTGCTCCAAGTAAATTAAAGCTTTCTTCCAAACACTATATTGCCTTTGGAGCTGCAGGTATTTCTCTTGTTGTACTTGGAATTGTTTTGTTCTTTGTTTTTGGGCCTGGTGGTGGAGAGCGTGTCCTTACTGTTTCTGAACAATCTGGTGGTGGTTCAGCTTCAGTTGCTTCTTCTGGAAGTAGTACTACCCCTCTTAGCAATACTTCTTCTCAGAGTATTCCTTCTTCAGGTGACTTTGGCATACCATCTAGTCAGGTTAATGCCCTTGGCAGTCAGGGTAGCGCGGTTTGTGAAAATGGGGTTTTAGAGGCTGGAGAGACCTGTGATGGGAATTGTCCGACTAACTGCACTTCCTCATCTTCCTGCGTTAGTGCTGTCCTTTATGGAAGCGCTCCTTCTTGCACCTCACAATGTGTTCTTGCCAACATAACCTCTTGTGTTTCTGGAGATGGCTGCTGCCCCTTTGTTTGCAATGGTTTTACTGATTCTGACTGTTCTGGCGGACAGCAAATTAATCAAACGTCAAATCAGAGTTCTGGACAAGGAGCGTTGCAAAGCTGTTCTTCTCAGGGAGGTAGTGTTTGTCCTTCCGGCCAAAGCTGTTCTGGCAGCATTGTTTCTGCTTCAGATACTTCTTTATGCTGTATCGGTACTTGTGAGAGTTCATCTGAAGAAGACTCTGGAGTTGCTCCTCCACCTCCACCCCCTTCAATGTGATGGGTGGTGTTCTAGTTGATTTGTTGATGGGTTGTTACGAAAATCTTTATATACCGCTTATAGTCTTTTTATTTATTGAAAATGAAGCAACACTCTATGAATCGTAAAGTTATCTTACCCTTTGTTGGTTTACTTTCTTTGTCTCTTCTTGCTGTTTTTGCTTTTTCCCAACAGTCTGTTGTCGAGGATATACTCCGTGTTTCTTATAGCCAACTTAGAAATCAAGTTGGTTTTCGAGTTGGCACTACTGGCGTTACCTTCCCAAATTTTTATGTCTGGTCCAACTATTCCTATAATTATGTTGGTCTTGATAATCAAAGTAATTACCAATATCTGCGCTTTCCTATGTACTTTGCTGAAACTCAACAACTCGCAGAGGGCTGGGTAAGTGGTTCAAAGCTAATTTTTTCTGCTCCAAATAATACAAATCCAGATGGTGTTGAGACTGTTAATACACAGTTTTACGTTCTCTACAAAGAAGGAGTTCCTTCAAATGCGGGTCATCGCTATACTTATCTTTGTTGCTATGACGATTCTGCTGGGGCCTACCCAAACTCAACAGTTCTCTGCCAAAATGCAGACACAACTAAAATCACGAGCAAAGTTACAGACAACAGACCCAATGGTTATTACTGCGGTTGGAATATAGCCAGGTGATTAGATGATTAAGAAATCTATATTTGCTTTGATTTTTGTTTTTGGTTTATTCTTGTTTGGTTGCAGTTCTGGGCTAAGGGAAGCGAGCGGAAGTCTTCCTGTATCTCCCGGAACACCTGAGCAGGCGTCTGAGAATGCCGGTGTTGAGTCTGGTACTCCAAGCAGTCCTCCTCCATTTACCGGAGCTGTTATTGCTGAAGTTCCTCCTTTACCTGAACCTCCAGTGCAAGAAAGGTCTTCTCCTTACTAACTTTTGCTTTCTATAAATTTTTCAGAAACATTTATTAATAACTCATTAAACATTAATTTCAATGAAAAAGAGGTCAAAGAAGAAGCCTTCTTCCAAGTTTTACCATCACCAGCTTTACATTCCAATCATTCTTGTTCTTTCTTTTGCTTCCCTTGCTTTGCTTTGGATATTTAGCACAGGTGCAACCGGTTATGCCACCTACAGCTTCGGCAACACTGTTCCGCAGGGGTTTGGAGTTCCGTGGAATGTATTTTCTTCACAGCATGAGAATATAATAAGCTCATCAAACGGAATGATTACTGCCCAGGCAGACTATGTCTATAAGTATGGCTATGTGTGGGATGGCAGCCAATGGACGCGCTTTGAGTTTCCACAGCAAAAGGTGTCTAATAATTGGGTTGCAAGAGAAGCTTCTTTTGATGTTAACAGTCTTGGTCTTACTGCTGGAGAATATTCTGTTGTTGCATATACATGCCAGTATGTGAATAAGGAATGGAAGTGCGGCTGTCGAACCTCACAGTGTCGAAACGGTGTTGATGGTGGTATGTGGCAGTTGCAGAAGGTAAGAGTTACTGGTTCTTCTCTTGGTCCAAATGCTGAAATTCCAAGGAATATTGAGCTAGATGTTCCCCATAGCCAAACCATATATAGAGGCGATTTATACTATTTAACTATAAATGTCTGGGGTGTTTCTAGCTTAGAGGGAATACATTACAAAGTGTTGTATTGTGATGCCACTGTTAATCCTAGTTGTGAACCAAACGTTGAGGGAAATAACATGATTCTAAATTCTAGTAATTGGAGATTTTTTAGAGGAACGACGAGAGGATGGAATAACTTCAACGCGACAGTTGCAAGATGGAGTGGGGATCGTACAGGGGGATTCAATTCCCTTTTTGGGCGCACAACCCCTCCAGAGGGTGAATATCGAGTTAGGTTTGTGTTGAATGGTATTGAATCTCAAGTCTATAATTTTAAGGTTGAGGATAGCAGGCCGGACAGGTCTCCTAGTTCGGCTGATTTTACTATATATCCGGCCCAAATGATCGAAGGCCAATCAGTTACCCTCCAGATTATAGCTACAGGAATTGCTTCAAGAAATGGTCTTGAAGATGCTGCAATTGAAATCAATACCTGTTATGCGGGGTCTTTTTCAAGTGATTATGAGGAACGAGATTGTTTTCCTGTTGGAGGTCAGAACACGCAGCTTCTTCCTCCTGCAGGGGATGATCCCTGGATACTTAGCAGTGACTCTTTATTTTCTCGAGCAACACTGTTAACTAGACCTTCAACTATTGTTCGTCCTAGGGAGGGTGGTAGTTATCGGCCAGAGGAAGGTTACTACAATGTGTGGATTAAGATATATGGTACTGAATCTCATGTAAGCAGAATTGGAGTTAGAAGTTCTCCATAGTTTTCGAAATATTTATATATTCCCATATAATCTTTCATTTATGTTTTACCAAAAGAGGGGTATTTCACCACTTATTGCTACTGTCTTGATTCTTGGTTTTACCGTGGCACTTGGTGTTCTTATTATTAATTTTAGCACTTCGTTTACAAGAAATATTCAGGAACAGACAACGGAATCTTCAAACACCCAGATTATCTGTGCTCAAGAAGTACTATTTAGCATTTCTAATGCCTGCGATGCAGGAAATAATATTGTTCGCGTGACTGTCAAAAATGATGGTTCCAGAGATATTGATCGGTTTATCTCTAGATTTTATAGGAGTGAGAGTGATGTTGCTCAAGAGACCCTTACATTTATTAATAATGGCAATGGCATTTCTTCTTTTAACATAGAGTCTGATGAGGTTACTATTCCTAATGGTCCTGTTCGCCAAGTTGAACTTATCCCTGTTGTTACTATCTCTGGCAAATCTGTTACGTGTTCAACCAATGTTGACTCTTTCGGAGCTGTTCTTGGAGATGGTCTTCTTGGTTGCTGAAGGGTCATTATGAAGCTGGGTGAGGTTTGGGTTTCTGCAGTTCTTTACTTGGCTTTGGGTCTTATACTTATCACAATTGTTCTTGCTGCCGGCATCCCTCTTATTAACAAAATACGAGACCGCAATACTGTTGCGCAAACAAAGGACATTCTTTTTGTCCTTGATAAAAACATCCGAACTGTTGCTTCTGAAGGCACAGGCTCAAAGCGCTATGTAAGTCCGGTTAACATTGATGCGGGAGAGCTTGTTTTTGATTCTGACCAAGACAGACTTTCCTGGAGCATGACAACAAGCAACAAACTTGCAGAGCCCAGTCTTACACTTCAGGAAGGAGTACTGTTTCTTCGCCTTGATGAGACTCCTATTTCTGATGAGTATAAGGTTAATCTGTGGCTTGATTACCTGAATCTCTATGACCTTTTCATGGTTTCAGACTTTTCCAATCCTTTTTCTGGAACTTATAGTCTTTCTATTGAAAATAATGGAACCTATGCCAATGGTCGACCCACGATTGTTTTAAGGGTTGCTTAGGAAAAAACCTCTGATATACCTTTCTGGTTAAATTTTATTAACTCTTTCACCAGAAATCCCAGTACTTTAGTACGGGGAGGATGTCACTGACGATTATTTCATAGATTGTCGTAAACTTCCAGAAGGGAATCCTTATAGACCTCTGTATAATAGATTGGGAAGTTCTCATTATCGCCCTGTTGGTTGGCATAACATGGTGCATGAATTGCTACATAGGTTTGGAGCAACGGATATTTATCAAGGAACTCTTGATGTTGGAGACCCTCAAAGTAGAGAATTGGAAATATCAATGGACCAAAGATATGGGAGAGTATTATGGGAGATGAGATAAAGAATTGTGTAGAGTGGGTGGGTTTAGAAAGGGACGGAAATATTTGTTCACAAGAAGAATTGGAAAGCATATACTTAGATAGATACAATAGACAATTAATTGGATTAGAATAGATTAAAATTCTTATTAAAAATATCTGTGTCTTATCTAACTTAGATTTAACAGAAAATTATATAAGCCCTTATTTTTTATAATCTTAGTCAAAAGAGGGTGATGCTGTGGAACTTGGTCTTTTTAGTAAAAAGAAAGAGAATCAACCGCAACAACCCCCTTCTTCAGTGCAATCTTCTTCTCAACAAAAACCTGTTTTTTCTCTTGAAGGTGATAAACCTCCAGCACAGCTTCCAGACTTTACAGATGTCTCAAAGGTTGATGTCCGCTACCCATTGCTTGCACCCTATGCTTTAGTTCACATTTACTGGGATGCTCCATCTCACGAGCTTGTCTATGAGGTTGAAGAGCCTCAACTCTCTTCTGAAGAAAAAGAAATGCTTTCAACCCTTGAGGATGGTATTCGCGAGCTTATCAACATTAGCTTTGTAAACATCAAAGACGAGACGATCATTATTTCTTACCTTGAGAAAAATTTGCAGGTTTTACTCTCTGAGTTTCACCTACGTATAAAAAAAGAAACTTTCTTGAAGTTTATGTACTATATGTACCGCGACTTTGTCGGCCTTAATGAGATTGAGCCACTTATGCATGATTATTATATTGAGGATATTGAATGCAACGGCTCCCAAACGCCCCTTTATATTATTCACCGCAAGTATCAGAATTTGCGAACAAATATTGTTTTTCCTTCAAACCAGCCTCTTGCAAGTTTTGTTGAAAAGCTTGCACAGAAAACAGGGAAGTATGTATCATATGCAACGCCCCTTCTTGACGGCAGGCTTCCTGATGGTTCCCGTGTAAATGCAGTCTATTCCTCTGATGTTTCAAGCAGAGGACCGACTTTTACTATTAGGAAGTTTTCGCGTGAGCCATGGACTCCAATAAAACTTGTTGATTTTCGTACTGTTTCTCCCGAGATTCTAGCATATCTTTGGATTCTTATTGAAAACGGTACCAATATCATGGTTGTTGGCGGGACCGGCTCTGGAAAGACTTCATTTTTGAATGCTATTGCTTTTTTTATTCCGCCTGCTGCCCGTATTGTCTCTATTGAAGATACAAAAGAACTGCAACTTGAGCATGAAAACTGGCTTCCAAGCATTGCCAGAGAAGGGATTGGTCTTGCTTCGTCCACTGGTCAGAAAAGGGGAGAGGTTACTTTATTCGACCTTCTTCGTGAGAGTTTTCGCCAGCGTCCTGATTATGTTATTGTTGGAGAGATTCGTGGCAAAGAGGCCTTTGTCCTTATCCAAGGGGCAAGTTCTGGCCATCCTTCTTTTGCAACAATGCATGCGGAGTCTGTTGAGTCCATGGTCAGGCGTCTAATGACTGAGCCTATTAATTTATCTCCCGCACTTGTTGAATCTATTGATGCTGTCTGCGTTTTAGTTCATGCAAAGGTTGGCGGCAAAGATGTTCGCCGGATTCGCGATATTTCTGAAATTATCAAGGTTTATCCAGACGGACAGGTGAAAACTAACGTACCCTTTGTCAGGGATCCACGCAGCGACAAATTTTATTTCCGTACTGGAAGCTATGTCTTTCAAAAGGTTGTTACCCAGCAAGGCATCAACCTGCAGGAGCTGAATCTTGAGTTTTCACGCAGGGCAAAGCTTCTTTTCAAACTATATGAGCAGAAAATTTTTGGATTTTCCGAAGTTCAGCAAGTTATTCACCAGTACTATAAATCTTCTAAGGAGGTTCTTTCCAGGTTCGGGATTTCTTAATTATGGCAGACACATCTTCGTTTGTTGACAAAGAGACTCTTTCGCGCTATGTTGCTTTTCGCAAGAAGCACAAAGGGGATTTGAAAGATGAGTATGTTCTTTATTCTTCAAGCCCATTTGGACAGTTTGCTAATTCTATTTTTGAATCTGTTTCGCTAAATCTTATAAAAAAATATCCGCAATATTTCAAGAGTTTGTTTAAGGTCCTACGCGCTTCTGATTTTCCAATTCTTTCAAAGACATATGTCAGCATTATTCTACTTGTTGGGTTAGCTTCTTATCCTGTTTTTTTTATTCTTCTGCTTCTTTTATTTGGATTCTCAATTACCGGCTTTCTTAACACTTTTCTTCTAAGCCTTTTTGGTGCTGGACTTGCTCTTTTTCTTGCTTACCAATACCCTTCTTTTTTGGTTTCTTCGCGTCAGAGAAAGTTAAAAAATGACCTTCCATTTGCAGTTATCCATATGGCTGCTGTTGGAGGCAGCGGAGCCCATCCTTCTTCTATGTTCAACCTTATTGCAACCTCAGATGAGTATAAAGGGGTTCATCCAGAATTTAAGCGGGTTCTAAACGCTGTGAACCTTTTTGGATATGACCTAAGCACTGCTCTTCGCTCTGTTGCTGACAGTACTGGCTCGAGGGATATTCGCGACTTTTTCGGGGGTATGGCAACAACAATTGAAAGTGGCGGCAGCATGAAGGAGTTTCTTGATTCAAAGTCTGAGGACCTGATGGTAACATATCGTCTTGAGCGCAAGAAGTTTATCGAGAGCCTATCAACCTATTCTGATATTTACATTAGCCTATCAATTGGCGGGCCCCTTTTCTTTTTTATTGTCCTTGCTATCTTAAATCTACTTGGCGGTTCTGTCGGCGGGGTTGCGATCGGCACTCTTGCCACTATCGGTACTTTTGTTATCCTTCCTCTTATCAACCTCGGATTTTTAGCATTTTTAAAATTTAGCAGTTTAGAATGATTAATTTCAAGAAAGAATATTTTGTCGGCATCAGTCTTGCTTTGGTTTTACTAGTTCTAGATGTCTTGTTTCTTCGCTCTACCCGCTGGTTTATTGCTATTATTATTGTTTCTATCAATATTGGCTGGCTTCAGTTCTGGATTGACTTTTTTCGTGAACAGAACCGTCAGAAGGAAATTGATACAAAATTTCTTGAGTTTGTTCGCAATCTTGTCAGCACTGCCAAATCCGGTCTTTCAATTCCCAGGGCTATTATTCAAGCTTCTGGTGAGGACTATGGCGCTCTTACACCATATGTTCGAAAGCTTTCTCACCAGGTTGAGTGGGGTGTTCCTGTTGAAAAGGCTCTTTTGACCTTTGCAAAGGATACTCGAAATGCTGTGATCAGCAGGTCTGTTTCTATTGTTATTGAAGCGAGCAAGGCTGGCGGTGATATAGAAAATGTTCTTGATTCTGTTACTGATTCTGTGATGTACGTAAAGAAAATCAAGCAGGAGAGGAAAAGCGGAACGTACTCGCAAATAGTCCAGGGTTATATTGTTTTTTTTATTTTCATTGCAATAATGCTTGTTTTGCAGCTCTGGCTTTTTCCACAGTTTTCTAATTTGAAAGGTCTTGGCCAAGGCGGCTCAGAGCTTGCTGGTTCTCTTGGTACAGGTGCTATTTTCGGTGAAGGAAAGCGTGCTGACATAGATAGCATTTTTTTTAGTCTTATTCTTGTACAAGGTTTTTTTTCGGGAGTTATGATTGGTGCGTTCTCTGAAGGAAGCGTGAAGCGCGGTCTTTTGCATTCTCTTGTTTTGATGACTCTTGCAACGCTTATTATTACAACTGCGAAGGGCGGGATTTAGCAAAACATTTATTAATAACCCATTAAACATTAATTTTAATGAAAAAGAGATCAAAGAAGAAGCCTTCTTTTAAGTTTTACCATCACCAGCTTTACATTCCAATCCTTCTTGTTCTTTCTTTTGCCTCCCTTGCTTTGCTGTGGATATTTAGCACCGGTGCGACTGGTTATGCCACCTACAGCTTTGGCAACACTGTTCCGCAGGGGTTCGGTGTTCCTTGGAATTTGTTTTCCAGTCAGCATGAGAACTTGCTTGATTCTTCTGATAATACAATAAATGTTAAGGCAACTTTTGTCTATAAGTGGGGTTATATATGGGATCATAATGTCAGGCAGTGGAAGGGGTTTGAGTTTCCACAGCAGAAGGTATTTAATAATTGGGTTGCAAGAGAGGCTTCTTTTGATCTTAATAGCTTAAACCTTGTCCCTGGAGAGTATTCTGTTGTTGCCTATACCTGCCAGTATGTGAATAATGAATGGAAGTGCGGCTGTCGAACCTCACAGTGTCGAAGCGGTGTTGATGGAGGCATGTGGCAGATACAGAAGGTTGATATTATTTCTGGCATAACCAAAGTAGGGACTGTGACTTATCGTGATGGCGATGCTTTTATTGGAGAAAATAAAAATAATCCAAAATGGGTTTGGAATTTAGAAGGTTTAACTACAAGTAATCCTACTCTTGGTGTTGAAAATGATTGGAAATATAGGGGTGTGTCCGATAGGGATACTGGTGTTTCTAGTGCTATTGGGGTTAGACAGTGTACAAACCTTCCAAATAATTATATTACCATTTGTTTTGCTGATATTGTTGGTTTAAACGAGAACATAGATAATTATACTATATCCTTTGAGGAGAATATTGATTTGAGTGGTGCTGGAGGAAGATTTTCAACTTATATAGCCCGAAATGTTATTACCATTAGTAGTAATACCCAAAGTATTGACTTGCATTCTTCTGCATCCCACGTTGTTACAAATTATGTTGCTTTAGTTATAGATGATTTAGATTCTAATAAGATAAACTTGTTCTATAAGGGGAGTAGGGGTTTTGTATTCTTTAGTGATTTAGCGAATTCAAAAGTGGCACTCTCCAATGATTGGTCCAATGATTTGCGACTTGATTTGATGAGTGGGTCTGGTGACTTATACTCTTTGCACATTAATTCTCCTGTTGATGTTATTTCAGCTTTGTTCCGTGCTAGTGGTGGACGCGGTTTTTCTTCTCTTGGTAGCACACGTGGTTATGAAGAGTCTGGAGAATTGGTGTGGCAGTCTGACGACCCTAATACCGGAGTTGCTCTTTACTCTTTGAATATAGGGGCAATAGATGCAGACCTTCGAACGTTGTATGGTGTTGTCATAAAAAATCCACGCGGCAATGGGGCTTCTGATGAAATATCCTTAGAAGTTCCAAGCAAACAACTTAGGGGGATTATTGAGATAACTTCTCCTTCACTTAGACAACGAAAGGAAATTGCACTGGGGGGGTCCATAGGCAATAATCCATTATTTTCGGATAGCAATTATGGACTACTTACTTTTTCAAGAGACAGTCCAAGCCTAGAAACCAGTCTGTCTAGTTCAGAGAATGATTATGGAAGGAGGATATTTATGGAAGTAGATGTTGATTCTATAGCATACACTTCCCGTTCTCTTGACCTTTCAAGGCTAAGAACAGCATCCCCCCAAAATCCAGTTACGATAAATCATTTATTAGGAAGAGATATTACAATAACCGGAGTAACAGATAATTCAATAACAGTACTACAATAAATTCTATCGGTTTAATATTCACAAAAAGCTTATAAGCCTCTTTTCTTTTTGTATTTTTGATGTTTAAAAGAGGTGTAAGCCATATTGACTGGGCTATTAGTATTGGCATCTTTCTTGTCCTTGTCCTCAGCATTGTTGTTTTTTTAAGACCTGGAGTTGAGACTTTTACAAGCCATCAGGCGCTTGTGCAAACTGTCGAGTCAAACCTTAGAAGTGAATTTTCCAACGAACTTGAAAAGACTCCAATTTTTATTAATTCCACTGAGCAGCGTGCTGGAGATTACCAGATTACTTTCACTTTTGATGGTGGGGGCTTTCCATTTGAGGGAGAGAATGAAGAGTTTGTTGTTGTTGACTCTTTGAGCGCTGTTGTCCCGACTCAAATTTCAGGGGATGGCAGGGACCGTACACTTCGCTTTGACGGGTTTTTAGACCCACGCAAGACAAATGTGTTTTATATTCTCCATGCAAACGACACAACTTATTTGTCTTCTAATTTGGAGAACACATTTGTTCTTTTTGCTGGCTTAAACTTTTCTTATGACTTTGGAGTTACCAGAATAGAGCGCGGTTTTGACCTTTCAAGACTTCGTACAATTGAGCAGGATTATGATGCACTTAAAGAAACTTGGGGAATTCCTTCGGACAGAGAGTTTCTTATTCAAATTGCGCAGACTGACACATTTCGCTATACTTTTGATGACATTATTTTTCGCTATGCCAGACAAGACCCTACTTTTCAATCAGATGTTTTTGTTAAGGAGTTTAGAGATATTCTTCTTGACCCAAATGGTACGCGCACACCAATTCTTGTGAATATTCAATCTGGGTTTTTTGGTGAGCCTACAAAGATTATATGCGCTGTTGATGAAGATTGTGGGGTTTGCAACAGTTGTGTTAACGGCCAATGTGAAGCAGTCTCTTTTGGCAGTGATCCTCTTAACCAATGCAAAGATGTTGACTGCAGTGATTATTACTTTGGGTTTGTCGGCGGTGTTTGCTATGGGCGCGCTTCTATCCAGTCTGTTTGCAATGGTGCTGGGGCATGTACACAGGTTTCCGAGGATGATTGTCCTGTTTCTGGTCGCGGAGAGTCATCAGGTGTGAGCTGTAGTGAATGCCAGCAAGAGAGCGGGTGCTCTGGGACCACTATGGGTTCTTGCTCTGTTGCTCTAGATGGTACAGACTGCATGGGGCTGTGCTCGCAGTGTGTTTCAGGTGCGTGCCGCCAGGCACCTTCTGATGATGCCTCGTGCGGCACTATTGACTGCGATAACCTTGATGGATATAGCGTTGTTGGAGACAACTCTGCAAGCGGCAGTGCGAGCTGTGTTTTACGGGATTACTCCGACTTAACTTCCAATCGCTGTGAGGGGCTTCTTGACTGCCGAGATCCAAATACCGCCCCTGATTGTTCTGTTTTTACAGATAGGACTTTAGCTAATTGCGGTGTTTGCCAGCGTGTGCAAAGCTGTTCTCCTAATGGTGCGACCTGTACCACCTATCCTGCTAATACTCCCTGCGGCCCAGACAGGGTTTGCACTGAGACGGGTCAGTGCGTACGCTCTCCTCTTGAGATTCGTGGGGTCAAGCGCTTTACTTCCGGCAATTATGAATATGGTTTTGTTCGTATTTATCCTGGCGGGAAAATTATTCTTGATGGAGACAATGTTGCTATTACTGTTGATGCATTTTTTGAAAATAACGGTGCTGTTGAGAGCAATACTTTTTCTCCACATCTTACTATTCGCGGCAGAGAGATTACTGGTTCTGGCCCTTATGCCCTTCAAGGAGGAAGGGGTCGCTATGAATGCGGGTGGAATGATGCTTGCTGGTGGGGAAGCGGAGGAGATTCCTCTCTTGTTTTAGATGCCAGTGCTGTATCTACAGGGGCTGTTAATGTTCGTTCTGGTTCTGGAGGTCCTGGAGGCAGGGCTTCTGTGATATTCAGGAATGCCCAAAATGGAAACGTTGCGTCTTTGAGTGTTATTGGGGCTTCAGGAGCCAATAGCGGCATTAGTTCTTTTGGATGTAGCGGTTATAATGGTGGCAGTGCTGATGTTTCCTTTGAGTCTAGCTCTTTAAATATTGGGTCTGTTGTTGTTCAAGGAGGAGATGCTTCTTCTCCTGCATGTGTCGGTGAACCTGGGACCGGCGGGAGTGCTACTTTTCGTGGCAGCGGCAGTGGAGCTTCTATTACCTTTACTTCTTCTTTTAATTTAGAGGGTGGGGATGGCACCAGCGGTTATAGTTCTTATTATAGAACTTCTGTTTTTGGGCGCGGTGGATCTGCAGAGGTTTCTTTGAGCAATGGCGGAGATGTTTCTTTTCTTGGGCCAGTAAACCTTCAAGGCGGTATCGGCGGTTACTCCTCAGGTGCGGGTGTTATGAGCATATCTGCAAACAGACTATCCCAAAAAAGGGAACTTGTTATTGCTGCTGGCCAAGCGCGAAGCGGTGTTTGCCGTGCTTATACCTGTTGGGATTCTGGGGCAGTGCTTAATTCACAGGGTGGAGAAGCGCGTTTGAGCTTTTCAGGGAATTCTTATACTTCTGAGGGGCCTGTTACACTTACTGCTGGGTCTGGGTTTTCTGTCTCTTCTGGAGGCAGCGCCCTTGTTTCCATTCAAGCAACAAACAGCTTTTCTTATACTTCTCCTTTTACTCTGCGCGCCGGGAACTCTTTTGATGGGTGCCTTAATGGCTATTATGGAGGAAATGCAATTGTTGATATCAATAGTCAGACTATTTCAGGCAGCTCCTCTTTTACTACTTATGGTGGTAATGGAGGCCGCGCCTCTGAACCTTACTGGTGTAATGATGCGTGCTATGAACGTGTGGGGGGTAATGGGGGAGATTCTCTTTTGCGCCTTCGTACCAGTTCAACAGACCCACCCCATAATGGGCAGGGAGGGAGTGTGGGAGGCAATGCCGGAAGTTTTTGTCGTTATAAGCAGTCTTCGCGACCAACAAATGGGAGGTTTGCAACAGAAAGATATTGAAAATGACTTTTTTGTTTTGGGATAGAGATGGTGTTTTTTCAAAAAAAGGGTCTACTCTCTTTTTTTTAATCGTTCTTATACTCTTAGGAATAGGCGCTTATTTTGGATATCGTTATTTTTTTCCTGATGACCAGAAAACCTTTAATCAGTCTATCTTAGAAGAAGATGTTGGGGGTTGCTCTAGCATTGATGATCCTTTTTTGCGCCGCTCTTGCATTCATTTTATTTTGGGTAATCCCAACATTACTGAAGAACATTTTCTTTTTACTGACCCTTTAGCACGCACTTTTGAGAGCATCCATAGCGCCACTGTTTATCCTAATGGAACACAAATTCCTTGCGAACGCATTGACGATGCTGGTCTTAGCGAGGCCTGCCTTTCCTTGAAAGGGCAGGATACCACGTGCTCTGATTCGTGCAAGGCTTGGGTTTCTTATCTTAGTGCAATAAAAAAAGATGATCCTTCTTTATGCGATTCCCTGACAGAGGTTCTTGTTTCATCTAAGGGGGTTTCACTTCGAGGGGCTTGCTTTTCTTTTTTTGAGGGTTATGATACTCCACCACTTGAATCTCTTGAACACAATGAGAAGTATTACCGCGATGCTCTTTTTTCTTTGAAATTAGAAGAATGCGAAAAAATTACTCTGGACTCTTTTCGTGAGAAGTGCAGAGAAGATGTTTCTCTACGCCTTTCTGTTCTGGAGGATCAACAATGATTTTCTCCAATCGCTCAGGGTATCTTAGAACACTTGAGGCAATTATTGCTGCTGTCCTTGTCCTTATATTCATTTTTACACTTCTTCCAAGGCGTGAGATTTCTTCCCCTGAGACCCCTTATGTTGTTCAAAGCTCACAGGAATTTATATTGAACCAGATTCTTGTTAATGACACTCTTCGCGGGTGTGTTGTTTCTGATCCGCTGTGCGAGAATTCTGATGCTATGCGTCAGCTTATTCTAGACAATCTTCCTCCGGGGTACACTTATGGATTTAAGATTTGTGACACTACTAATTGCCTTATTTCTACATCTCCGGATAAGTCGGTCTTTGTTGATGACGTGCTTCTCTCTGCTGATTTGGCAAGCCAGAATCCAAAAGTATTTCGCCTTTGGCTCTGGGAAGGAGAGTAATCTTTAAAAATATCCTAGTTTTCTGTTTCCTATGCTTCGAAAGGTTCTGGCTATCTTTATTTTTCTTATTCCTTTTGCTCTTGCCCAGTTTAGCCCTCCGGTTTACATTACCAATCCTGATACTGGCGAGTGCCGCTATTACTTTGCAGGGGATGCTGCTCATTTTAATCCCAGACCCGAGAATTTCACAGTTACTATAGGTCCTGTTAATGCTTTTTCAGATGTTCTTGAAGCCTGTACGGTCTACCATTGTATTTCTAGTGGAGGGGGCTTTGGTGTTTCTAAGGAGTGTATTTGTCCAAATAGGGGCATATTTGTTAATAATACCGGCTGCGTTGGAGGTAAAGAGGCGAATCCTATTGTTTCAGATAGCCCCTCTTTTGATTTTGGACGTATTGTTTTAGCTATTAGCTTAATTGTTAATGGATTTTTATTGTACTTTCTTTTAAAGAGGAGGAAGACTTATCATCAACATTAAAAGAAAAGTATTCTAATTATCAAAATGACTATCTCTAGGGTTAAAGTCCTAATGATAAAGAAGCGAAATCTTTAATAATACTCTTCTTTTTTCTTAACTATATGATGACGATGCTGACTGGCTTTTTGCGTCGCCTTAGTTTTCTTTTTCGCCGTAGGCGTCATGTGAAGCTTGGTCTTTATGGACCACCAAACTCAGGGAAGACCACTCTTGCAAACCGCATATGTAAAGACTGGATTGGTGAGGAGATGGGCATTGCTTCACGTATTCCTCATGAAACAAGGGAAGTTGTTATTAAAGAGAAGATTGAAATGAAGTCGCGCGGGCGTTTTCTTAGTTTCAACTTGGTTGACACTCCCGGAATTGCAACCAAAATTGATTATGAAGATTTTCTCAAGTATAATATGAGTGCAAAGGATGCAAAACAACGGGCGAAAGAAGCAACAAAAGGTGTTATTGAGGCTATTAAGTGGCTTGATGACATGGATAGTGTAATTGTTGTACTTGACTCTACGAAGGATCCATATAGTCAAGTTAATTTAACAATTATTGGAAACCTTGCTGCCCGTGATATTCCTGTTCTTGTTGTTGGTAACAAGGTTGATGTGAGGAGTTCAAATCTGCGACGTATTCAGAATGCATTTCCACAATACAATATTATTGGTATTAGTGCTTTAAGAGGCAAGAACATTGAGGCTTTTTATGAGGCTCTTTTTAAGCTTGTGCGATAGGAGGTTGATGTACTGTGCTTACTTTACAATTCATTCCACGTGCTGAGGTAGAACACCTTCCATCTTCTTCCAGAATTCGCAGACTCCTTGCTCTTGTGAAGGAAGATAAAATTGTCCTTCTTGAAGGGCGGCTAAGCCCTACTGAAGAGACAGAGCTTATTCAACGCACTATGGAAGATGTTTCAAAGGATTTTAAAGGTATTGAGCTTTGTACAATTTATCCTGGAAGCAGTCATAATGATAACCTTATCAGCAAACTGAGGCATAGCCTCATTGGTTTTCTTCTTGGTGACCGCCAGGGTCTTACAGTTATTGGGCCTGCTACAATTATTAAAGAGATTCGTCGTGATCCTAATAAAGTTCAGGTTATTACAGAGAGTATTCGTCGCCGTAAGCGCCGAAACTCACGAAGGTAGGTATGCCTCACCAATGTGTTCGTTGTGGAAACCTGTATCCCGATGGTTCTTCCCAATTGCTTGAGGGTTGCAAATGCGGTGGGAAATTTTTCTTCTTTGTTAAAAAGCATGAGGTTGAAGAGGCAAAAGAGCTTGTTGCTACCCTTACGAAGAAAGACAAGGACACGATGGAGCAGGATGTTTATGATATTCTTGGGATTGAAGACCAGACCAAGCCTGTTATTTTGGATCTTGAATCAATCCGGGTTTTAAGCCCTGGCAAATACCAGCTTGATGTTGTTGAACTTTTCAAGGGAAAACCACTTGTTTACAGGCTTGAAGACGGGAAGTACATTATTGATCTTGCTTCAAGTTTCCGGCGTCAGCAGGCAGACCGCTGATTTCACTAAAGAATCTTTTTATCCTTACTTCAGGGTATTTTGAAATTGTTATGTTCCATTCTTTTGGAAGATATTTTAAGTAATTTTGCCATGCGTACCTCTCATCAATAAACACAACAACCCCCTTGTCTTTTTTGCTTCTTATGCACCTTCCTGCTGCCTGGATAGTCTTTGTTATTGCCGGGACAGTGTAACCATATTCCCATCCTTTTTTGAACCTTTTATCATAGTATTTTATGAGCTGTTCTGTTTCTAAGTCTGGCTTTCCTAACGGCAGGCCGACAATAAGCACTCCCTTTAGAAGATCTCCTGGAAGGTCAATCCCTTCTGCATAGGACCCTGCATTTGACCCAAGGAGCACAGCCCCGATTTTCCTGTACCCTTTGAACTTTTCAATAAGCTCTTCTTTCTCTTCTTTTGTCATTCCCTGCTGTTCAAGAAGCATTGTCCTGTGGCAATGTTTTGTTAGCTCCTGATATACATCATCTCTTATCTGATAACTTGGGAAAAATACTGCACAGTTTCCATGTATTTCTTTTATTATCTGTGATGTAAGCTGCCCTATCTCTTGATACATTTTTGTATTTCTCATGGAGTATTTTGTTGTTGTTTTTGGCACAACAATACTTAGCCTGTTCTTTTTTGGGAACGGGTCTTTGTATTCTTTTATTACCGCATTTATCCCAAGCAGGTCTGCGTACATCTTTGCTGGCTTTAGCGTTCCGCTTATTCCTATAATCATTGCCTGCGATGCTATTTTCTTTAGTAGCGGTGCTGGGTCAAGGCATCGGTAGGTGAGAGTGTACTGAGGCCTTTCTTTTCTATAGGTCCTCTGGAGAATGCGTGCAAATCCTTCATCTTCACCTCCCCATGTATTGAGAAACTCTGCCAGGGTCTTTGTAAAGCTTTTTTGTTTCAATTCAAGGGTCTGCTCTCCAACAAAGTCGAGGTCTCCTACTAGCTGGTCTTTGTTGCCTATCTTCTCTATTTTGTCTCCCCACTCACCTTTTTTTATGAGAACTTCATTTTTATCAAGACCCAGCTTTTTACTCAGGTCTTCAAGCGCTAGCCCAATTTCTTTTACTGTCTCTGCTATCTCTTTGTAGCCTAAGGATTCACATTCTTTTCTTGCTGCTTCCAGGCTGAATGACGAGATGCTTATTGTAAGAAGGTCTCTTATCCTTGCAGGTAGGTTGTGCGCTTCATCTATTATAATTATTGCTTTTGTAAGGTCTTTACCTATCTTTCCAAGAAGGTTATTTCTTACGTTCTCGTTGAATATGTGGAAGTAATCTGCAATGATTATGTCCGAACTCTGTGCATGCATTGCTGTTATCTCGTAGGGGCATACTTTTTTTACCTTACACACTTCTTTTACTTTTTCAACGTCATTAGTATCTGTTTCTAATATTTTTAATACGCTTTTTGCGCTTGAAGACACCTTTCCTTTTTCCTTTAGGTTGCTGTAGAATTCACAGTCTTTTCTTTCTACAAGCGATGTGCAGTATTCACTAAACTCTGCAGCAGACAAATCTGCCACTCCTGATTGCAGACACATCCATTTTTTTCCTATGAAATCTGCAACCTTTAATCTTGTACTGTGCCTTTGTTTTATTTTCTCTACTGTTTCCAGAACTATCTTATGCTGTGTGTGCCTGTTTGTAAGAAAGAAGACTGTCTTATTTTCCTTTTTTGCAACGGCAAGTGCTGGTGCCAGCGCTGCTGCTGTCTTTCCTATTCCTGTTGGCGCGTGAATCAGTATATGTTCTCTTTTCTCGAGCGCTTCTTTTATGTCCTGAATGAGCTGGAGCTGTGTTTCTCTTACTTTGCTATGCGGAAAGAGAATATCATGCATTTTGTACTTTTTATTTTATTAGCTTATAAGCTTTTCATTTACCGGTCTTATATTAGTTATGGGGCTGTTCCAGACTTTATAAAGAAAGAATTCTTAGAAGAACACTGCCCAGTTTCTAAATAATCTCTACTTTTATACTTTCTTTTTCTACCAAACTCTTGAACTTTTCTGCATCTTCTTTTGACCCTATAATACTTCCATAGTGCATTGGTATTGCTATCTTTGGCTTTATTTTCTTTGTCGCCTCTGCTGCTTCTGCTGCGGTCATAACATATGTCCCGCTTACAGGGATAAGGAGGATGTCAATGTCAAGATTATTCATTTCTTCAATAAAATCACTATCACCACAGTGATAGATTCTCTTGCCATCTATTGTTATAAGGTACCCGACCTTTTCATCTTCTTTTGGATGAAATGGTATCCCCTTGGACCTGAATTTGTTTGTATTGTATGCAGGATATGCCTCCACTTTTAGGCCTTCTATTCGGAGTTTACTTTTTGGTCTTACAATCTTCTTTTTGTTATTTTCATACCTCATTAGTTTACTCACACAATCCTGCGTTGCGACGATTACTGTATTTTCCTTTACGATTTTATTGATGTCTTCAATACTGCAGTGGTCATAGTGCTCGTGGGTGATTAGAATTACATCTGCCTTTTCTTCTTTTTCTATTTTAAAAGGATCAATGTAGATTATTTTTCCTTCTTTACTTCTTATTTTAAAGCAGTCATGATTTATCCTTTCTATTTCTATTCCTAGGATGTTCATGCGATTTTTCTTTTTCTTCTATTTTAAAAGTTTCTTATTCAGTAATCCCTTACTTCCCAGATAACTGCGTTTCTTCCCGGTATGTTTCCCAGACAGATTTCATAAGCACTAAACTCAATAATGCAATCAGGAAACAGCTCTATTAGGGCCATCATGTCTTGGTAACTTGACGGTGTCAGAAACAGCTCTAACATCATTCTTGCTTTTAGCCCTTCCGCTCTTTTTCTAAAATTTCCTAGCGCTTCTCTCATTCCTACCTTATCTGTTGAATACTCTAGGAGATAATGGCGAATACTTGTCTCAAGCTCACCTTGGAGTGTCAGTCTTCTATCTGGTGCACTTTCGTTAAATGTTATTAAATCTTTTTCAGCCCCCCTTTTTATTATTTCTTCTTGCCTTTGCCAAATTTTATCAAATGGGACTTCATATAACGCTTCTCCTCCACCCCCTTTTCCTTTGTACCTTATTGAGACACTTCCCGTATAGCCGCTTTTTACAATCTCTTTAAAAGAATCCCACATTCGAAGGTGATTGCCAAACATGCCCCCTTGCAGTAAACGATAGTTCTCTTCTTTTGTCTTTACTATCATCTATTCCTGCCTTATTTTTTACTTTATATCTTTAAGGCTGTTTTATTGTATATTTAGGCTCCCTATTAAGGAATCACAGAAATTCTTTTATATATGTTAAATGGTCTCTTTTTATGCCTACCTTGCTTCCAGATATGAGCCTTCAGCAATTTCAATTGTTTATCAAAGAAGTTTACGAGCTACCAAATAACCGTCAATTTGAATTGGCTGAAATGATCAACAATATCCAAAGATTTGCCATGCGCAGTTTAAAGGGCATACGTAAAGGCGACATTGACCGCACTAAAAAAAATCTACTTATCTCTTTCGGTTGGTTTATGTCTACCCTTATTAGGTTGAAGATAGACCTTGAAGATGAAGTCTGGAAGCGTTTTCCTTATGTCTGTTCTTATTGTAACTCTTGCCCATGCTCCTGTAAAGAAATCAAACCTGAGCATCGCCGAGAAGTATCTTTTGATGCTTCAAAAAGACCAAAGAACCTTTCTGGTTTTCAAAGGATGTTTAATGAAATTTACCCTTCTTCTTTGCGCTCTCTTGACCATGCGGGGGTTCATCTTGCGGAAGAACTTGGTGAGTTCTCTGAGGCCTTATGGGCGTATCGCAGCAATCGTGCTCCTGAGACTTTTCAAGAAATTATGATGGAGGCTGCAGACTATTTTTCATGTTTGGTTGGAATCTTTAATTCCCTTCGTGTTAACCTTGCCTTTGAGCTTTCCAACTTATTTCGAAATAACTGCCATGAGTGTCACAAAGCTCCATGCACCTGTAGTTTTGCAACCATACGGGCATACCGCTCATAGCTTCTGGTTTACCCTCCAACGCGGATTAATATCGATTTCTTCTGGATTTTTTGCATTCTCTTTTTCCTGCATAGCCTGCCAAGCAATCATTGCTGCTTGGTCTCCAGCATAGTACATTGGAACTGCCCTGCATGCAGCTTTTCTTTCTTTACACATTATATCCAGCATTGCGGTGAGCCTTTTATTTGCTGCTACCCCTCCAATTAACAAGAGTTCTTTTTTCCCTGTAAAAGCCATTGCCCGTTCTGTTATTTCTGTTAGCATTGCGAAGATGGTTTCTTGCATTGAATAGCAAAGGTCTTCTTTTTTTGCTCCTTTTTTATATAGGTTTGTTGCCTGCGTTACAATGCCAGAAAATGCTACATCCATACCCTTTACACTATATGTAAGCGGAATATACCTGCCTTTCTTTGCATATTCTTCTATTTTTGGCCCATAAAGCGGTCCTTCGCCAAGGTCAATATTTCTTGCGAATTTGTCCAGGGCATTTCCAAGGCCCGTGTCCAGGGTCTCTCCGAGTATGTAATAGGTATCTTTTTCTTTGGTAATAAGCTGCGTGTTTGCTCCTGATACAAAGAGAAACAATGGGTCTTTTGCTTTTGTCAGAAGTGTACCGATAGAGAGGTGCGCTCTTATGTGGTTTACTGGGATTATTTTTTTGTTGTACTTTTTTGCAATTTCTTTTGCAAGACTGACTCCTTGCAGCAAGCAGGGTGGCAGGCCTGGTCCAGCAGTTACTCCGATTATGTCTATTTCTTCTAGGGACATCTTTGCTTTTTCCAGTGTTTTTTTAAGAAGAGAATGTTTTTCAGTTTCGAAGACCTTTGCTGCTTCTTGAGGCACGATTCCGCCGGATTTTGTATGATAGATTATCCTTTCATCTGCTAGAAACCTGCCTTTTTCATTTACGATTGCAATACCAAAGGTATGTGCAGAGGATTCGATTGCCAAGACTTTCATTTTCTTGCTGCTATTTCAATAATATCTTTATGTTTTAATTTGTGCTCTTTTCCTATCACCCTTTTTGTCCTTACATCAAACGCTTTTATGAAATTCTTTCCAAAATCTGTGTGAAGATGGTATGCAAAGTCAAGGGCTGTGCTTTCTTTTGGCAGAAGAAAACAATCCGGGAGTACATTTCCCTTGCTGTCTTCTAATTTGTTCATTCCCCCTGGGAAGACTGCGATGTATTCAAGAAGATTGAATACCGCTGTATTTAGCACTTCCTGTACACCTGTGCTTTTATACCTTGCTAATACTTCTTTTTTTATGAACTCAAGGGCTTCTTTCTGTTTTTCTGTTGGCTCTTTTCTTATGCTAAATTCTTCTTCTCCAGGTATATATTCTATTATTTCTTTTTTTGCTGCTTCTTTGAGAGCAAGCTCTGCTTCTGCGCTGCAAGGAACTATTTTATATTCCTTATTTTCCTGTTTTAGTTTTTGAATGTTTTTTTCTGAAGATTTTCTATCAATTTTATTTGCTGCAATAAGGATTGGTTTTGTTTTTTTTCTTAGGTTTATTGCCAGAGCAACAAGGTCTTTTTCTTCCCAGGATAGTATATTCTTGTAGAGATTGAGCTCTCTTTGCGCTTCTTTTATATGCTCTTCAGTCACTTTTAATCCTGAAAGCTGTTTTGCAAGGGCTTCTGCGAGTTCAAGTTGCTCCTGCTGGATTTTTCTTGCAAAGCGCTCCCACCCTTTTTTGAGAATCTCCAGATACCACATATCGAGTTCGGTTTCTAGGAATAATATGTCCTTTATTGGTTCATATTCTCCATCCCCTATTGGCTCTCCCTGAGCATTGAGGCTTCCAGAGGCATCTACTATATGGATAAGGACATCTGCTTGGCGAAGGTCATCAAGAAACTGGTTTCCTCTTCCCTTTCCTTTGTGAGCATCTGGCACAAGGCCTGCAACATCAATGAGTTTTACCGGCACAAATCTATAGCTTCCAAGAACATACCCTTCTTTTGGGTTTGATGTCTTACTGAATTCTCTAGCAACATCTTCTACTTTTACATAAGCTACGCCCTCGTTTTTTTCTATTGTCGTAAATGGGTAATTTGCTATTTCAACTTCTGCGAGTGTTGCTGCTTTGAAAAATGTAGATTTTCCTGCTGATGGTTTTCCTACAAGACCTACTATCATGTGGTTGTTACTGCTTTAAGCGTTTTAAAAGGATTTTGCTTGGCTTTTGTGACTTCTTTTGCGTGTTGACGCATTTTTATAAAGACCAGCCCTTTTCTTGTTTTCATGAAACGCACAACAAAGAAGAAAAACAGTGTTCCTCGTGCTGTTGCACCTGGTGCTGCTTCTAAACCAAAAAGTTCTTGTTTTGCTTGTTGTGGCGGCAAAGGTGGCTACGTAATTATGGGCATCATCCTCCTTCTTTTAGCTTATGCGCTTTGGGTTGGGGTCTGGAATCTTACCCAAGTAGTTGCTCTTTTGCTTTTCCTCATGGCAATCAAGAAGTTTATTATGGTGGCTACCTGCCGCTAATTTTTTATTTTTTCTATGTTATTTTATTATTGAAAGGTTTAAAAATTTGGGTAATTCTATATTATTATTGTGAGAGATAAAATACTGCCCCAAATAATAGAAAAAGCAGGGTTTGATTTTCAGTGGAGCGCTGAAAGGGTTTGGGCTCTAAAATACCCTGTTGAAGATATGCATATCAAAGAATTAGAATGGCATTTGAAATTCCTTTTTGGAATAGAAAAGATGGATTTTATGATTTAACACCAAACGAGGTTATTAATAACCCAGATAATTTTAAAGAGGAATATAGTAGAACCATGAAAGCAGATATGACTTATCCGATAGATATCATGAAAAACAATGGAAGGTGGCTAATTTTAGATGGGTTGCATAGATTAGTTAAATCTAAGATTCTTGGTTATAGTAAAGTAAAGGTCAGGAAAATCCCGCGCTCAGAAGTTCCAAATATTGAAAAGCAGGGGCGATTTAAGAAACCTATTTAAATGTGGATTTTTGTTTCTTTTCTAAGGGCCCATAGCTTAGCCTGGAGATTTTCGGGCAATTGGAGCACCGGTCTTATACGACCACTTCCGGTATAAATTACCTCTAAGAAAGCCGGGGGTCCCCGGTTCAAATCCGGGTGGGCCCATTTTTATGAAATCTCGCGTTTTTGTTAATAAGGTAGAGATAGAGCATCTTAATTGGCTGAGTGTTTGCACAGGTGTTCCTATTTCGTATAAGGGTGGTGTAGATTTAGCAAACGAGGCAATAGGTATTGAACTTAAGTCACGCCTTCTAAAACCTCGTTCTATAGAGCCTTATCCTAACTTCGCTGTTCATGAATATCAGTTCAAGTTGTTTCCTGAAGAGAAGCCTGACAGGGAACTTTTTTGGGCGTTTATGCTTTATAACCTTGACATCCCTATTTCTTCTATTAGGGGCGATAGTGATTTAAAAAAGTATATTGTTGATAGGAGAGTTTGGTTTTTTGATTGGGGTTATGTCAGTCAATTTCCAGTATCAAACGTAAAGACAGGGCCTTATATTTATGTGCATGGCCGGTCTTTTGCCTCTGAGAAATTCAACTCTTTTGAAGTAGAAGGCGGCTTATTGTATTTTCCTGTTGGTTCTTCATTAGAGGAGAAGCTTTCTTTTTTGACGAAAAACAATTGAAGAAATTCAAGGAGACTTAGAGAAAACTATAGCTAATTCTAGAGGGTATTTTTATATCTATTTTTGTAAAGGGTTAATTTTCATGTTTTTTACTTAGAAATTACCATTTTTAATGACCACCTGCCACTTCCCAGAAGAGCAAGAGAACTTGTTGCTCCTAGAAGAAGAAAGACAAGCTCTATTCCTCCGTCTTGAATGAAAAATCCGTTTTTGAGATGTACTGTAAAAAGTGCGACTGCCATATCCATTGCAAGAAGCGTGCTTGCTAGCTTTGTAAGTATTCCTAGCAGTATCGCAATACCCCCAAAAAATTCTAGTATTGCTAGAGCCCATGCTGCTAGCGCCGGAAATGGCACACCAATATTTGTGAGAAGTCCTGTGAATCCAGGTATGCCTCCAAACAGCTTTACGTATCCGTGTGCAATAAATATTACTCCTACAACAACGCGTAGTATAAGTAAAGCTATTCCTTTTTTATTCTGCATGTGATTCAAGAGTATCTTTAATTCAAATATCTTTCAGGTTTTTTTATTCTTGAACTTTATTCGGTGTCATGGAGATGTGCAAGCAATTTCTCTAGATCGGGAATCGGGATTTCTACATGACCCCAAACCTTCGCCTCAATACTATCATCAACATCATTGCGACCTGCTTTTCTAACACAATTTATATGGACTGCTTCTCTGGACTGGGTAATTGTATAATAATCATAAATGACGTCAGGCTTACCATTTCTATGCCTCGGAATTAAATTTTCCATAACCCTTCCATCATGGCCTTCGTAGATTGTCTCACCGTTCCGCTTCAAAATATAATAATCCATACCGATAAAGGCATCAACTACCTTATAGAAATATGTGTTGGTAAATATGAGTTTTTCAAAAATATTCTTTAATAGCATGAACTTTTGTAATGAGGTTACCCTTTGCTCTTTTCTGTTTAGATATCTTTAAAAATAGATTTTAACCGCTATCTTTTAGGCTCCGGTAGTGTAGTCCGGCCAATCATTTCGCCCTTTCGAGGCGAAGACCCGGGTTCAAATCCCGGCCGGAGCACTTTGTTTCTGATATAGAGAATGTTCTTTGTTTCTTTATCTTATATCATCCTTAACGTCAATATTTATAAACCGCGTCTATTTTTGGTGCCACTCATGATAGTCTTGACAATGGCCTTTAGGTTTGCAGTTGTATTCATATTCGCACTTGTTTTTGGACTAGAGAGACAGAGGGCACATAAGCCTATTGGGTTTGGTACATTCGTCTTTGTATCTATCGGGGCTTGTGCTTTAGCATTAATTTCAGTAATTACGAACCAAGGAGGGTCGTTACCTTTACTTGCGGCTATCGTTACCGGAATTGGATTTTTAGGAGCTGGTGCCTTAATTAAGACTACAGATAAAATATTTGGATTTACAACAGCGGCTAGTATATGGTTATTTTCAATAATTGGACTTACAATTGGGATTGGGGAATATATTGTGGGATCTATTCTTTACTTTCTTTGTTGGATGGTTGTCTTTATTGATAGACAACTTGAGAATAGGGGTATTGGGTCTTATCAAAAGAAGATAACCATACGAACTACAAAAGATATAACATCTGAAGAACTTCATTCTGTACTTCAAGCAAAAAGATATAAACTTGTAAGTGTTGAGATTAATACTAAATCTCATGAGTATTTTATAACCTTGCTGTTGGAGGGTGCTAAGGCGGATATAAATGACCTTCCAAAAAGGCTTTTTAAGGTGTCCTGGGTGGCATCTTTTAAAATAGAATAATTTTACCTCAGTTATATCCCTTTTGACTTAGACTTTTGAGAAAGCTTTATAAATCGCCTTTTGAGAAATGACTTTCAGATGAAGCGAAGTTCACGACGTTGGAAGAAAAAGGGTCAAATGCGCTGGAAATGGCAGCGTAAGCGAATGAAAAAGGAAAGACGCAAGCGTCGTGCCAAGTAGTTCTGGCTATGAATACTATTACTCAAAAAAGGCTTAAGAAATACTTTCAACTAACAAGCGAAGCTTTGACCGAGGCTAAGGCTTCTTTGGAGAATCCTTCTTTTGATGGTGCTCGTGCTGATTTTTTAGATATGATTGAGCGTTACCTTTCTGATGCAGACTACTTTGCTAAGAAAGGGGATGTTGTGACAGCATTTGCAGCTCTCAATTATGCCCATGGCTGGCTTGATGCTGGTGCCAGCGTTGGTCTTTTCAAGGTTCATAATAACAGGCTTTTCACTGTTGATGATGTTGACTAAAGATTCTTTATTACTATGTTTGGTAAAAATTTATTCCTGAATTCAAATAGAACTGTTACTTCTGTTTCAATATCTATATTTTTAAACATTTTATGTAATTTATCTAGAAATCCTTTAATCTTATTATTATCATTAAATAAGAACGTCCCAATTAAATCATACTCTCCTTCAAGTTTTGCTGCAAGGTAGCACAAACTTTCATTTTTTATAAAGTCATATACTTTATTGACGAATTCTTTTCTCTTAATCTTAAATATTATATTATAAGGACTGTAACCCATTCTTAGAGAATTAAATATTGTGTGATATGCTTTAATTATCCCCTCCTTCTTTAATTTTTTCATCCTGTTAATAATTGTTTTGCTATCAACATTTAACTTATTTGCAATCTTGCTTGCAGGGATTCTTGCCTCTTCTTCTAAACATTCAAGTATTTGAATATCAATCTTATCCACCTTGGTCTTCTGTTTATCTTCTTTTTCTTTCCTTTGATTTATCTTTATGCCGAATAGGTTATATGGGGGTGTTTCATATCTTGAGATTGTGGAAACTTTTATGTCTGCGTACTTGGTTATTAGATATAATTTAGATAATTGTTCTTGGAATTCATTCATGTCTTTTGCTATAACTGTTATTGTTACATTATAAAAACTTGAAGTTGTAGATATTCCAATATAAAAATCAAGATTTTCTAATTCTTTGAGGATGTTTTCTGTTAAGTTGACCTTGAGGAATATAATCTTTGTGAAGTATCCAAGATTTTTAAAATCTATAACTGTTACAAACTTTGATATGATTTCTTCTTTTATAAGATTATTTAACCTATTAAGTGTTGATGACTTACTTAACTTTATTTTTTTTGATATGTTTGTTATTGGTTCCCTTGCATTGCTGATTAGATTTTCAATAATAACTTTGTATTTTCTATCCACTCTTTCTTTATAGTTTATCATTTTATCTGTTATTATAGAACTATTAGGAGTATTATATATAATACTTTCCTTTGTGTTCCATATATCTGTGGTAACATCTATAAACTTTGAAGTACGCTGCAATGTATGGCTTGGATATCTCCTGTAATTGGTGGGACAATAATCAAACCACATAATGATTTATCTTCCCAGTCAAATAGTAAGCTTAAATCCCCATTAATTGCTAGTGTAGAAATAAACCAGAATTGTATGCTCAGCTGTTCTTATTGTTATTTGAATAGGAGGGAGAAAAGCAACCATGTTTTAACAGAGGGGGCTTTAAAATATACCATTGATGAAATGACGAGGGTTGGTGTTTCTATCATAACTCTTGCTGGAAAGGAGATCTTCTTTGATGATAAGGGTATAAACATTCTTAAATTTCTCGACTCTTTAAAGATAAAAAAGGGTAATTTAAGATATGGATTTATAACTAACGGTTATCTTCTTCCTAAGTATTTGCCTAAACTTAAAAAAATTGATTTTGATTGGATGGATATTTCTATTGATAGTTTTACAAATGGTAGTAAATCTTACAAAAATGTGGCAAGAGTTATTTGGGAGCTAGCTAACGATGAGGTTTTATCAAATAAACTGACTATTAGCAGTATCCTTTCTGAAGACAATAGTCTGGATTTGCTTGATTTAAGTTTACATTTGGATAAAATAGGGATTAAGCACCAGACAATAACCCCCAACTTCGATCAAAATCAAGATAGTTTAGTCCCATTACAAAAATATGTGGGAGTTTTTGAGAATTATGTTAATAATGGTAACTTTAAAAACTTAAAAGTATATTTTGTTGTTTCTGGAGACAAAGATAAAGAGTGGTTTAAAACCCATTATAACCTTAAGAAAAAATTTATTGATTCCCTTGACCAAGACACTTATTATCTGGATTCAAGTGAACATATATTTGTTCTATTTCATAATCCTTTGCGTTATTTTAGATTAACAGCAGATGGCTATATTCTTCAAGGGAGGGATATCTTCCAACCAAACTACCGTGACTTTGCGGTTGGAAATGTAGAATTAGACCCTTTAGGCGACATTCTTGTTAAATTACTTAGGAAAAGCGAGGTCTTTGATTATTATATTCCACAACTTAAACTTGCAATTTAGTTTACTTTTGATTTAATAAACTGCTTCTAACCGGCTAAGTTAAATATCACTTTATCTCTATTTTTCTTATGAAAGTTATTGTTGTCTCTGGAACACCCGGGACTGGTAAGACAAGATATGCGAAGAGACTAGCAAAAGAGAAGAATTATCTTTATATTGATATTAATGAGTTTGTCCTAAAACAAAAGATTCCATATGTGTATGACCGAAGACGCAAGGCAAAAGCAGTAGATATTTTTGAATTAAAACGTAAGCTTATTTCTCACTTAAAAAAACTATCTGAAAGAGGAGCTGTTATTGATTCTCATCTTGCGCATTATTTACCAAAAAGATATGTAAGCCTTTGCATAATTATGAAATGTTCTATTCCAAAACTTAAGAGGCGCCTTAAGAGCAGGGGTTATTCGGAGGCCAAGATTTCTGAGAATGTTGATGCAGAGCTTTTTGATGTTTGCTTTAATGAGGCTTTAGAAGCTGGACATAAAGTCAAGGTGATTTTTAGTTGAGCTTTAAAGTCTTACTTAGGGTTAGCAGGCCTCTTGGTCCTTTAGTTTTTCTTTTTGGCAGCTTTCTTTGGAGGGTAGGCCACTTAATATTTTTTCCAGCTTATTTTTCTATCTTTTCCTTATCGTCTTTTTTATGCAGGGTTAATGATTTTTACAATGTTGTTTCTGATTCTAAGTTTTCTTTTATTTTCGAGACTATTTCTTTTTTTTCTTCTTTTGATAATTCTAAAATTGATTTTTTTGATAGAACGTCAAGGAAGTTGCTATACACGTCCTTATACATAGGAATAATATGGAAATGAAGATGCGTTACCAAACCTCCTGTTTGTAACAGGACCACCCTTTTTGGGTTAAATGCTTTTTTAATGGCTTTTGAAATTCTAAATAATACTCTTTGCATGTCGAAATATTCTTCCTCTGACAGTTCTGTGATGTCTTCCTTGTGCTTTCTTAGTGCAAGGAGTGTATACCCTTTTGTTGGTGGGTTTATATCCAAAAATGCAATGACCTTCTTATCTTGATATATTATTCCTTTAGTTTCAATTTGATTCTTGCATATAAAACAGTCTTCTTTGGTAACCCTTTTTAATTTACTTATATCAAACTGTTTTTCTTTCATTATAGAAATTTATTTCTTATCTTGGAAGATAGTATACCCACAGGCTCCACAAGTCTGCCTGTTACTGTGCTGTGCTAAAAAAGTTCCTGGTCCACATCTTTGGCATGAAGCTCCTTTATCTAGCTTATCGCCTTGAACTTTATATTTTTTCCATCGCTGACTTACTTTTTTATTTTTTGGTTTTGCTTTTTTTGCCATTTTACTTCTTTTTTTCTTTCTTTCTCTTTTTTATTTCTTCTGTCTCTTTTAATGCTTCTGGTGTCTCGTATTGGTGCAAGTTTGCAGTTATTTTATTTTCTCCAAATTTACTATTGATGCGTTTTATAATGATCGTATCTTCTGTGCATCCAAGAAGGCTTGCGATCTCTTTTTTGAGTTCCTCTTTTTTTGGTATTGCCCCTTTTACTTGTGCTTCTATCAAGATTTCCTTTCTTTTGAACAAGGGATTTTCAGTTTTTTCATTTATTTTAAGGCTCATCTTGCTTTTATTACATATTCTCCCTTTGCATTAATACCGATTTTCTTTGCAACCTCTGAGCTGTTTGCATCTAATATTGTGATTCTTCCCTGCCAATTTTCTGAGAATTCCTTTCCCTTACACAATGAGCATTCTTCTCCTTTTACAAAGATTTTACACTTTCTACACACTTTTCTCACTTTGCTTTTCCTGTTTTAGTTTTTTTCTTTAATTCTTCTTCTATCCACTTAAGGGATCCCAGACCGACTTGCCTCATTGTTAATCCTACTTTTGGATTTGTCGGATCTTTATAGGATGTTGCGATAATTCTTGCACGGCACCTGTCCCCTACTTTCAGGTTTTTTTTGCTCTCTTTTCCTGCAAGAACTTTGCTTTTTGAGAAGCTGACAAAGTCGTCCATTGCCTGAGAGACGTGAATAAGGCCATCGATAGGGCCGATTTCTATAAATACGCCAAATTCTGCTATGTCTGTTATTCTTCCAAGGACGACTTCCTGCAAATCTGGCTTGAAAGTGTAGATTTTACACACTGTTTCGTAATAAGGGGCACCATCTCCAGGAATAATTACTCCTTCCCCAATTTCTTCCACCGTGGCTACTCCAAGAACAAAACCTAAATCTTTTGAAATATAGCCTTCAAAACGCTTATTGAGTCCGTGTAGGACCGCTTTTTTTGTATCTTCCTGGAATAGGTCTGGCGGCACCCTCACGTGGGTCTTTATTGTTGTCTCGTAAAACATTTGTTTTTGCTCCTATTCCTGTGCAATTGTAAGGTATTTTTTTTGTCTGATTGTTATGATAGTTCTTCCCTGCTTTTTAAGCTTTCTTTTTAATTCTTTGTCTTGGGTTGCCACCCACCATTCTTTTTTTGTTTTGAGTATGCTATCATCCACATCCTTATTTATAGATTCTATCCTTTTTGGTTGCAGGAGTTCTAGCATAGACATCACCATTTTTTCCTTTGGTTTTCCTTTGATTTCCTGCTCTGTTTTGTCTACAATGGCTAGGGTGTGTGGATAATCACAAATCCTTTGTATTTCCCTTTTTATATCAATTTTTTCCGCCGCACACCGAAGCAGAAAATCTGTATCCATCACTATTATTTTTTGCATTCTTTGCTTTCTCTTTATAAACCTTTCTTCTTTTTTAGTTCTCTTATTCTGTTTTATAAATATTTTCTGTATTTTCTGCTATTCTGCTTCTTTATGGTCTAAAATGCCTGTTTTTTGGTGTTTTTAAGCTCGAAAGGTTTTTAAACTATGGCTTGATTTTTAGTTATATCTTGCTGTTTTTTGCCTATTTGTGAGTGTGTTTACCAATGCCTGAGAGTTACCGTGCCGAAAGTATTACTGTCCTTAAGGACCTTGAAGCGGTACGAAAGCGCCCAAGTATGTACATAGGTGATACCGGTCTTCGTGGTCTTCATCATTTAGTCTATGAGGCTGTGGATAATGCTGTTGATGAGGCTATGGGTGGCAATTGTGATAAGATTATTGTGACCCTCCATACTAATGGCTCTGTAAGCGTTCAGGATAACGGTCGCGGCATTCCTGTTGACATTCACCCCGGGGAGGGAAAACCAGCTGTTGAAATTGTCCTTACTATGCTTCATGCAGGGGGTAAGTTTGACCACAAGACTTACAAGGTTTCTGGCGGACTTCATGGGGTTGGCATTTCTGTTGTTAATGCTCTTTCTTCTTTTCTTGAAGTTACGGTTTGTCGTGATGGCAATAAATATTGTCAACGCTTTGAGCGTGGAAAGAAGGCATCTGACTTAATAATCTTAGGTCCTAGCGAAGACAGGGGCACTATAATTTCTTTTCTACCTGACCAAGGTATTTTTGAACAGACCTCTTTTGACGCAACAACACTTTCTACCCGTCTTCAGGAGATCGCTTTTCTTAATGCCGGCCTATCTCTTTCCCTTATTGATGAGCGTAATGGCGGGACAAAACAGACTTTTTGCTATGAAGGCGGGCTTGTATCTTTTGTTGAGTATCTCAATAAAGGGAAAGCTGCTGTTTTTGCAGAACCAATTTACTTTCTTAAGGATGATTTAATTACTGTTGAGATTGCAATGCAGTATAATGAAGGGTTTACAAGCGTAGTTCATAGTTTTTGCAATAACATAAACACAATTGAAGGTGGAACCCATGAAGAAGGGTGGCGCACTTCTCTGACACGTGTAATTAATGATTATATTAAGAAAAATAAGATTGCTGATATTCGTTTGTCTGGAGAAGATGTAAGAGAAGGTCTTGTTGCTGTTATTTCTGTTAAGGTTCCTGACCCACAATTTGAGGGGCAAACTAAAACTAAGCTTGGCAATTCTCAGGTGAGGGGGCTTGTTAGTTCTATTGTATTTGATAAATTGTCTACTTATTTGGAAGAACATGCTCAGGTTGCCCGTGCCATTTGCGCAAAATGCGTCTCTTCTGCCCGTGTACGAGAAGCAGCAAGACGTGCACGTGACCTTGCCAGGAGAAAGAGCGCCCTTGATAGCGGCAGTCTTCCTGGAAAACTTGCTGACTGCCAAGAAAGGGATCCCGCTAAATGCGAGTTATTCCTTGTTGAAGGAGATAGTGCAGGGGGCAGTGCAAAGCAAGCCCGTTCTCGTGAGTTTCAGGCGGTTCTTCCTCTTCGAGGCAAAATATTGAATGTTGAAAAGGCGCGCCTTGACAAGATTTTCCGTAATTCAGAGATAATCACAATCATTATTGCTGCTGGTACCGGTGTTAGAGAGGAGTTTTTAATATCCAAACTCCGTTACCATAAACTTATTTTGATGTGTGATGCAGATGTTGACGGTAATCACATCACCACTCTTCTCCTAACATTTTTTTACCGTTATTTGCGCCCCATTATTGAAGGTGGCTATCTTTACATTGCGATGCCTCCACTTTATAGGGTGAAGAAAGGCAAACTTGAGAAGTATATATATAATGACCTTGAGCTTGAGGGTTTCTTTTCAGAGCAGGATAAAGAAGGATTTTCAATTCAGCGTTACAAAGGGCTTGGTGAAATGAATCCAGAGCAGCTTTGGGAGACCACCATGGACCCATCACTACGTAAACTTAAACAAGTGACTATTGAAGATGCTGTTGTTGCTGATGAACTTTTCTCTGTTCTCATGGGAGATGATGTTGAGCCGCGTCGCGCTTTTATTTCCAAGTATGCCAAAGAGGCAAGAAATATTGATATTTAGGTGAGCTTATGCCTGAGGAGATTCAACCACGTCTTATTGAAGAGGAGCTTAAAAATTCCTATCTTAATTATTCTATGAGTGTCATTGTTGGTCGCGCTCTTCCAGATGTTAGAGATGGTCTTAAGCCTGTTCATCGTCGTATTCTTTATGCTATGCATGAGCTTGGTATGCATTATAATCGTCCATATAAAAAATGCGCGCGTATTGTTGGGGAAGTTTTGGGAAAGTATCATCCTCATGGAGACAGTGCTGTTTATGATGCACTTGTCCGTATGGCTCAGCCTTTCTCTCTCCGCCACCCTCTTATTGATGGGCAGGGTAATTTTGGCAGCATTGACGGCGATAATGCGGCCGCAATGAGGTATACAGAAGCACGTCTTTCCCAAATTGCAGGTGAAATTTTATTCGACATAGAGAAAGAGACTGTTGATTTTACCCCTAATTTTGATAATTCTTTAAAAGAGCCGGTTGTGCTTCCATCACGCATTCCAAACCTTCTTGTTAACGGTAGCTCTGGGATTGCTGTTGGCATGGCAACAAATATTCCTCCGCATAACCTTCGTGAGGTTTGCCGGGCACTAACACATTTTATTGACAATCCTGAATGCAGTGTTTCTGATATAATACCTTTTATTCAAGGTCCAGACTTTCCTACTGGTGGAAACATATGCGGGCGTCAAGGCATTCGAGAGGCTTACGAGACTGGCCATGGACGCATTATTGTTCGCGGAAAGGCTGAAGTGAAGGGAAAGAAAATTGTAATTACCGAGATTCCATACCAAGTTAACAAGACAACCCTTATCGAGGCCATAGCAGCTCTTGTCCGTGAAAAACGAATAGAAGGCATTTCTGATATTCGAGACGAATCCGACCGGAGGGGCATGAGTATTGTTATTGAACTTAAAACCAATGCCAGTGCAGATGTTGTCCTGAACCAGCTCTATAAACACACAAACCTTCAAACTACTTTCGGCGTTCAACTATTGGCCCTTGTTGATAGTCAGCCAAAGGTTCTTTCCATTTTGGATATCTTCTCCCACTACATTTCTTTTAGAAAGGGAGTTATCCTTCGCAGTATAACTTTTGACTTGGTAAAAGCAGAGCGACGACTTCATATTCTTGCAGGTCTTCGTGTCGCATTGCAGGATGTTGATGGTGTTGTCAGTCTTATCCGCTCTTCAAAAGATGTCGAAACTGCAAGGATTGGTCTTGTCTCCCGATATAAACTCTCTGAACTTCAAGCGAACTCTATTCTGGATATGCGTCTTCAACGTTTTACGTCTCTTGAGCAGGAGAAAATTTACAAAGAGATTGAAGAGCTTCGGGTGACTATTTCTGAGCTTCAATTAATCCTTTCTAATGAGTCAAAAGTTTTTGCTATTATTAAAAATGAGCTTTCCAACCTTGCTGAGCAGTATGGGGATGAGCGCCGAACAACCATTATTTCTGCAACTGAAGATTTTGAGACTGAGGACCTTCTTGAGAAGCAGGATGTTGTTATTACTGTTACCCATTCAGGGTATATTAAACAAACTCCTCTTGAGCTTTATCGTCAACAACGTCGCGGTGGAAGGGGAACCAGGGCTACTTTAACTAAAGAAGAAGATCTTGTTGAGCATCTTTTCGTCACTAGTAACCTTAACCATCTTCTTTTCTTTTCTAATCTTGGTCGTGTGTATTGGTTGCACGCATATCAAGTTCCAGAGGGATCCCGTTATGCTAAAGGCAAGGCGCTTGTCAATCTTCTTTCGTTGCAGGAAAGAGAGTACGTAGCTGCAGTCCTTCCAATTCAAACGTTTGATGACCAACACTACCTTCTTTTCGCGACAAAACAAGGCCTTTTGAAAAAAACAAATCTGTATCTTTATTCCAGGCCACGGAAAACAGGAATTGTTGCAATTGGTCTTAGAGATGGTGACGAAGTCGTACAAGTGCGCCTCACCCCAGGAACATTGCGAATGGTTCTTGCAACAAAATATGGGTTTGCGCTTCGTTTTGATGAATCCGCTATTTCCCCTGTTGGTCGCGGTGCTGCAGGTGTTCGCGGTGTTCGTTTGCGATCTGGAGACTGTGTCATTGGTATGGAAGTTGATGTTCCTGGAGCTTCTCTTTTGAGCGTTACCAAGAATGGATTTGGTAAGCGCAGCAACCTTGAAGACTATAGGCTTATATCGCGCGGAGGGAGGGGTGTTGTGAACATTAAGACAAAATACCTTTATCCTGATAACAGAAATGATGCGGTTACAAGCATCAAAACTGTGCGTGATGGTGACGAAGTGCTTCTTATTAGTCATAAGGGAGTCATTATTCGCCTTCCGGTTGGTGGGATTCCTTTGGTTGGGAGGGGTGCCCAAGGAGTTCGCCTTATGCGCCTTGATGAAGATGATGCGCTTGTTAGTATGGCCCGTATTATTGTTGTGCACGACAATGGTAATTAATCTTCTATTTCCCATTTACTTCTTTGTTTTTCATGAATATTTTTAAATAGAATATTCTCTTCTTTTGCATGTTCTTTTCTTCTCTCCCCAGACTTGAGGCTTTAGTCTATGCAACCCTTATTCTTTTTGTTACAAAAGGAACATCTATTGCTCAAAATTCTCATCACGAACCTAAACCTGTGATTCCTATCTATTCGGATGAGGCGGTCTGGGGCAATACTGTTGACGCGTTCAGACAGGGCACTGGGTTAGGCGGTTTCCGGGCTATCCCTAATTTTTCCTATGTTCTTGGAAAACCAGAAAATCCAGATTATAACACTTCTGTTAGTCTTGGTAGAGGCGGTTCGCTTACACTTTCCCATAGGCGGGATGGCCAGATTGTTTGTTTTGTTAACAATCCCCAGGATTATGACTTAGAGGTTATTACCCCTCCAAGAAACTATGATGTTAATGTGGCAGAAGATATTTCAATTTCTATAAGTCTTGATCCTGCAGGTTTATCTTGGAAGGAATTAGGCACATTTTCTTCTGATATGTTTCCGGATGGCGTTCTTCGTATTGATTTAGGAGATGTTCTTTCTGGTTACCATGTTCGCATTACTGACCCGCCTAACGGCAGGAAACACAAAAGTGCTCCTGGTGAAGAAATCGAGGGTGTTCGTTTGCGTTGGCCCTGCCTTGATGTTTCTTAATTACTTTTCTTTTATTGTTCCCCATCCTATGAGGCGGAAACGTGCACCAAGAAGTCTTGATAGTGTTATTCTATCTGTTTTATCTGCACAGACGGGTATTTTTAGTTTAATATGGAACTTTCCTTTTGTTATTTCGTTTACTGTCCCTACCGTTGCTGCGGCATTAACGTTGAGCATGAGTGTCTCTCCTTTTTTTATTGGTTCAACAATAAGTTCATCTTTTGCTCCAACAACCCTGTCTAGCAGGTGCGGCTCTAATGTTAGGTCCCACCATGTTGGTGGTAATTTTCCCTTAAGCCCTACGACACTTCCTGTGAGCGCGTCTGACTTTACTGTGCTTGGATCGAGTTTTGTTGCAATCGCTATCGACCCTCCAGGGATAGCATCGTTTATCTTCTGATCTGCAGTTCTTATTTCAGTTATTTCTGTTATGATTGGCTCATAGATTACTTTTCCTTCTTTTTCTTTTTTTCTACCTGGTCTGATTTCTATGTTGTCTTTCTCTTTAAGGGCCCCTTGCTTGAGTGACCCACCAAGCACACCTCCGACCAGCTTTTCTATAGGGGTTCCAGGTCTATTTGTATCAAAACTTCTTGCAACAAACATCCTTGGTTCTTTTTTTCTGTCCCTTTTTGGTGTTGGAAATAGTTCTTCTATTGCCTGGATAAGCACGTCAATATTGATTCCATGTTGCGCTGATATTGGGATAACTTTAGCATCCTTTGCAATTGTATTTTTAATAAACTCCATGATTTCTTTGTAGTTTTCTTTTGCTTTATCCTTTGACACTAAGTCTATTTTGTTTTGTACAATAAGAATATTTTTTATTCCCGTGATTTCAAGGGCCATGAGGTGCTCCTTTGTTTGTGGTTGTGGACATTTTTCGTTTGCTGCAATAAGGAGCAGTGCTGCATCCATGATTGCTGCTCCTGAGAGCATTGTTGCCATAAGGGTTTCATGCCCTGGTGCGTCAACAAGACTGATAATCCTCTTGTCTTCTATTTCTCCATGTTCTTTGCACTTTGGTTCTATTTTGAAACGTTCCGCTTCTTTACACTTTTTACAAGCGTAAAAGGTTGCATTTGCGTAGCCTAGCCTTATTGTGATTCCTCTTTTGAGTTCTTCTGAATGCGTGTCGGTCCATTTTCCAGAAAGTTGCTCTGTAAGGGTTGTTTTTCCATGGTCAACATGGCCGACCATTCCTATATTTATCTCTGGCTGGGATGTTTCTGTGCTCATGGAAGAATTCTACTGTTTTAGCCTTTTAAACGTTTTGCCTTATTTTTTCTGCATACCTGAAACATGCAATATATCTTTTATTTCTTTGAACTTTACCCTTCTAAGGTTGTTGATAATAAGGTCATGGCTTGGAAGAAGACATTCTACCTCTAACCTTCTTATTTGTACTTTACCGATGTTTCCAAATTCTAGAATCTTTTTTGGACACTCCCCAGTCAAATGAGGATTATTTATATCAAAGAGACTGATAAAGTAAGGGTGTGTTGGTCTTGTTTCACTAGAACTTTTTTTCCCAATGATGACACTCTTTACTTTGTACTCACTTTGCTGTCTCTTCTGTAGGGTTTGTCTTGGTTTCCTGCTTGGCTTCTTGGGCATTATCTTCTTCCTCTTTTTTTATACCAAGGGCCTTTTCTATTGTTTCTTGGCCTTCTTTTGTTATCTTTAGATTGACTTGTGCTGTTTGTGGGGTGATTGTATTTCCCCTTATTGTTTTTCTTTTTTTCAGACCCTTCTTTCTTTTTCGTAAGCCAGGCCCTTTTGACAAGAGTGCGCGTTTTTTCTGATCAGACCCTACGTCCGCTCTCATTGGAAACCCCGCATTGTCACTCCCCCCTGTTATCTGTAATTCAAACCCATTCAACTCAATGGCTTCTCCTGTGACAACTTCGTGAATTTTCTTTCCTAATAGCGGGTCTGCCTGCACAACTTTATGATAGCTTTTGCCTGATTTTGGATGAGCTATTGTTATCTTTATTTCAGTCATTTTTCCCTCTTTGCGCTTTATTAAACTTTATTATATAGTGACTATACAATATATATACCGAGCCTATATCCCCCAAATTGCATTTGCTTCTCTTTTCTTTCTTGCTATCTCTTTGAGCAATTCAACTTCGTCCTCTTTTAAATATTTCGCTAACTTTTTTAGCTTTTTGAATTCTTCTTCTGTCAAATCGCTATAGAGTATATCTCCTTCTGCTATCTGTCTTCCGATAATGATCCCTGGAAGCGATATTGCTGCTTGTTTTCCTTTGTCGATCTCGTGGGCATTTTCGCGCTCGTACTGTATGCTCTTGACTACAGCAATTTGCTTTTCTTTTTTGAACAGCGGTGTTCCTGCTTTAAGTCTTCCTACAATAACTTCAGCCCCCACTATTGCAGGGTTTGACTGGCGGAACACATATCCGTGGAGAATAATGAGTTTACAGGGGTGTGGGATATTCTGCAGGTCTTTTGCTTCCTTTTTCTTTTTTTCTTCTTCCTGCCAAGCTTTGAGGTCGTCAATTAACCTATAAATAACATTTCCTGTAATGACCTTTACTCCATCTATCTTTTCTTGCCCTACATTAAATCCAAGAATTACCCTGTCTGTTTCTTCTTTCTGGCTTGTTGTTTCTGCAATATCTTTTTTTGTTATTTTTCCTATGCCTGCTTTTTTTATTCTTATCCCCTGTTCATGTAGTAGGTTTGTCAGGGCCTCAAGTGAACCCAATGATTCTGCTTTGATTGTAATCCCTTCTTTATCTGTTTCAAATATAACTTCCTGTACCTCTTTTTTGATTTCTTCTTTTGTCTTTTCTATTTCTTTTCCTGCCACCCTTATCGGCATTCCCGCTATTGCTTCTTTACTCTCTGGGGCATAGATTATCACACCTGCTGTAGCAGTTACTTCTTTGGTCCTCTTGGGCCTTCCTTTCTCCTGAAGGAAAAGGGCTCTTGCTTTTGTTATGATTGGTTTTTCAAGCCCCCCGATAACAAGTGTGTCCCCAACAGTTAATCTTCCTTCATAGATTATTGCATCCAAAATTGTTCCTAGGCCTTTTTCTTCTCTTACCTCTAGGATTGTTCCTTTGGCATGACCACTTACTTCTGTTTTCAGTTTTTCTTGCAGATAGCGCTGTGCCAGGCCGGTAAGCACCATCAGCATTTCCGGGATTCCTTCTTTTGTTTTTGCTGAAACAGGTATTAGGGCGACTTGTTTTGTATAATCCTCGACCCTGTCGAATCTTTCTGCTCCAAATCCGATTTCATACAGTTTTCCGACAATCTCGTATAGTTTTGCATCTATATTGTTTTTTGTTGTTTCGTCTTGACTGTTAATTGCTGCAATCATGGTTCCGCCTTTTTTTTGCCATCCTGGAACAAGGTCAATTTTATTTAACGCCACAATGAACGGTGTTTTGTATCCTTTAAGAATTTCTACTGCTTCAATTGTTTGCGGTTTTACTCCCTCATTTATATCAATTACAAGTATTGCTATGTCAGCAAGATTACCCCCTCTTTTTCTTAGGTTAGTGAATGCTGCATGACCTGGAGTATCAATAAACAGAATTCCTGGTAAAGTTATTTTAAGGTCTAGTTTTTCAAGCAGTTTGCCGCATGTTTTTTTTATATAGTTGAGCGGCACATCAATAGAAGATAGTTTTTGTGTAATTCCGCCTGCTTCTTTTTGTGTGATAGAAATCTCTCTAATTGATTCTAGTATTGTTGATTTTCCATGATCGACGTGACCTATGACTGTCACGACCGGTTGTCTTATATTTTTTGTCATTTTCCATGCTCTCTTCGGTTTCCATTGAAATTTGTCTGTTTTTAAAAGCTTTTGTGCATTTTTTATTAAGAAATAGAAAGAGGGAGGCATTACGCCTCCCTTTTTCTTGTTTTTATCTCTTCTTTTTCTTGGCTGTTTTCTTTGAAGCTGTAGTTTTCTTACTTTTTGCTACAGCTTTCTTTGCTGTTTTATTTGCCATTTGTTTTTTCCACCTCCGCGGTGTTATCGTAATGTATTCTTATGTCTCCTTCTTTTGGCTTTTTTAGTAAAGAAAGAGAAATTCGGTTACTTTTAATCTCTTTAACCTCTATTTTATAGTATATAAATGTTTCTATTTTGTTATTACCTATAGATAGTCCTCTTATTTTTTGAAGTGATTATTTCATAATTTTTTTAAGTGATACCTTCATCTTTTTTGGATGTCTATTGCTTCTTTTTTGAAGAGTCTCTTTTCTTTTCCTTCAAATTCTTTTGAAAGTGTTGTTTTATTGAAGGGCGTGGCTTCCCAGATTTGTGAGCTTGCTAGGGCGCATTATCCTCGCGAGGTTGTTTATTTTCTTTCAGGAAAGATTCTAAACCACACTCTTTTTATTGACGGGCTTCTTTACCAGCATTACTCTTCTGATAGTAGACATGGAATAGTATATCAAAATCTTCCTATTCTTTCTTCAATGGTCGGGTCTTTTCACAGTCATCCTGGTTTTTCATGTAACCCTTCAAAAGCAGACCTTTCTTTTTTTAGGAAGTACGGCTTTGTCCATTTTATTATTAGAAGACCATATGATTCTTCTTCTTTTTGTGCTTATGACAGTTATGGGCACCCAATACCATTTCAATTCTCATGATCTTCTTGTTTCATTTTTTTTGTACAATAAGCTGCAATATTCTCAAGATTAATCACATCTTCTTCATTGTATTTCAATAACAACTCAAAATACTCTCCATCGTTTGAAGCGTGCATAGCTTTCCATAATTCAACAGGATTTCCATAGAGGTGCTCTGGTCTTTTGAGATTGAGCTTTTTTTCTATCTCTTTTAGTCCTCCTTTCAGTCTTATTCTCTGGCATGCTCCTTTAAGGTCATAGTGAGGTCCATCGAAAACAACCCCTTCACTTCTCAGTTTTGGAAGGTCAAAGGCGCTACCATTGAAGGTAACAAGCACTTTGGCTTTTGATAGCTCCTTTGCTATTTTGGACATGTCCCAGTTTATCCCCTTCACCCAAGTCTTTGTCTTTTCTCCGTCGTAGATTCCGACCATAATTGGTTTTCCTGCCTGATCAACTTCAATGTCAAGATATTTTGCTTCTTCCTTAAAATAATCATATATCCTGAACATCTCCCTTTTAGGCCAGTTTGCAAAGGCTCTACTCTCTTCTTTTTGCAGGTGCTCTTTTGCTTTTTCTATTAGGGAGTCATACTTTTTCTTGTTCTCTTTTTCTATGCCTTTGATTTTTTCTGCATTGAGAAATCCATTCCAGTCTTTTACCTGTCTTTTTATTTTATTATTCTTTTTAATCCCTATTTTCGGAAGGAAAATAAAAGAGTGTCTTACCATTTATTTCTTACTTCGTGTTAGTGTGAAAATAATGAGGATAACTACGAGTATTGACCCTATAATGCTCATTATTATTATTATTGGTTTTTTAGCTTGTTCTTGTGACGTTAGGTTAACTACAATATTATTTTGATCTTCAGCCGGTGTTTCTACCTCGTTTTCTGGTTCTTGGACACCCGCTTCTATTTTTTGATATCGACAGAAATTACTTACACAGGTTCCTTGAATGGCCTGGTCGTCTTTTTTGCAGTCGCTGTCCTTAAGACAATTAAAACAAAGGTTATTTTTGCATTCGTCTGCGCACGCCTTACTCTCCCTTACATTGAACTCAAATTTTGCTGACTCAAAAATGATCCTGTCCACTTCAATTTCTACACCATCTATCCGCTTTGGACTTCCTTTTGAGAGTATTTGTCTTTTATTGTTTAGACATACAATAACCTTGTTATTTCCTTCGTCAATTTTTAAAAGGGTCATATTATAGCCTTCGAAAAATGTATTTTCTCCTATTTCTATTTCAGACCTTATAATTCGAGCTTCTGCAATCTGCCCAATTAGCCCTAATACTATAATAAGAAAGAGGATGCCTTTGATTGTCTTTTTTTTCATAGTCATTGTTCTCATATTGGATTTTCTTATTTAAGTGTTTTTCTTGTTGCCTTTTTTATATACCCTTTTGATTGCCCAAATCTTTATATATTTTAGCATTTCCTAGAGATTACATAATAATACCTAATCTGAGTGATAAAAGGTGGCAGAATTTTCTTTTATGGCATTTCAAGGCTTTCTTGCTTCCTTGCTCTTTATTATTGCTTTTTTTTCATGGCTTTCTGTCCGCCGAAGGGTTGGCCCTGCTTTTGAGACTGCCGCTGCCTTTCACGCCCTTCTTATCGCTTCACTTGCTTTTGTCATAAGACCTTTTACTTTTTTCTTTGATAATATGATACTCTCTTTTGCATTTTACAGTATTCAGGTTATTCTCCTTGGGGTTGCCTTTATAATTGTTTATCGTATTTATGACCGGCGGAAGGTTGGGACTCTTCCTTCTGGGGCTTCTCCTGTCTCCTTTTTAAAATCAACTTCTAAGGATGTGCGTCGCACCGAGATTTTTGAGCTTGAAAAAGCACTTGAGCGGCACCATGCTACCATTCGCAGGGAGAAAGCAAGGCTTGATTCCCAACAGCAAAAATTAAAAGAGCGTGAACGTACCTTTAATGAGCGCCTATCTTCTTTTAAAACAGACCTTTCTGCTCTTAGGCGTTTGCGGGCAGAGCAGGAGGATTTGTCTGAAGATAAGGCGCAGCTTGAACATGACCATAAGCTTCTTACAGAAAAACAGCAAACTCTTGCTACACAGTCTCAGGAGCTAAAAGAGCGTGAACGTAAACTTTCTAGGGATGAAAAAACTATTGTGGATGTAAAGGAAGACCTTGAAGAATCCCGCAAAGACATTGAACGCAGACAATCTCACCTTGATAAAAGGCTTACAGAGACAAAACAACTTCAAGAACATATTCAAAATGAGAAGCATTTTCTTAGCCGTGAGCGCAAGGAACTTGAGAAGTTTCACTCAAAGCTTCGTGAACAAGAAGCTGATTTTCTGGAAGAGCGCTCAGATTTTCTTAGAGAAAAAGAAAAGTTTGACAAGAAGCGTCTTGAGCTAAAATCTCGTGAAGAACAACTTGATGACCTCTCTGACAGGCTTTCACGTGAGACGGGGATAGTTCAGCAGCAGCGTCGTGAACTGAGCAGGGAGCGTGAACGTCTTTACAAAGAGGTTGCAAATCGCGAGGCAAAGTTTGTAAAAGATATTGAAAGGCGTGAGGCGAAACTTCAAAAAGAACAGGAACATCCTTCTACCAAGAAAGGAGGAAAATCACCATGAGTGCAACTGACATCCTTTTCGGACTTAGTATTTTCTCATTTCTTTTTGCTATTTTCCTTATCTTCTTTGGTTTTCGTGTTCTTCGCTACGAAACTGAAGAATTTCGCCAACGCTTTGCCATTGTTCTTGTTGGATTCATTTTTTATGGTATAACACTTATTTTTGATTTGATTTTGTTCTCTTCTGTTTTTGGAGAACTCCCTTCTTTTCTTGTTTCTTTACAACCTATTCTTGTAAAGGTACAACTTTTGGCGCTCCTTCCACTTAGCGCCCTTTTTATCTTGGTTGCTGTCTTGTCCATTCCACACAACAGGCCAAAAGAGGATAATTAACCAAATACTTTATAAAGTTCTTTCACTTATTTTCTTTTGATGATTAAATCATTCAGCGTTTCTCAAAAAGGGGCTTCATCAGAGCCTCTTTCTTCACTACAGGCTTCCCGCAAAACTTTCTTTATTGATTGTCTTGAACCAAAAGAGGCAGAGCTTAAGGAATTGGTGAGCAAGGTTGGCGTTACTCTTTCTGATTTGAAAAATTGCCTTGACCCTCACGAACATGCCCGTATCGAAAACAGGAAAAATTATTCTCTTATTATTCTTCGCGCAGTTAGTCTTAAGGGACGTAACCCGACCGTTCCTATAGGCATTTTTTTATTTAGAAACGCGATTGTTCTTGTTCATGGAGCCGAGTTAAAAGGCGTATCAGACCTTCTTGAAGATTATAAAACCCTTCTTATTTCTGATAGTCTTTCTGACTTGATCTATACTGTTTTACACCACCTTCTTCTAGATTTCTCGTTATCTCTTGATACAATTGAGGAGGCTTTTGCTCCCCTTGAGGACAAGGCGCTTTTTACTTATGATAAGAACTATCCAACCAAGATTTTTTCTTCTAGGAAAACCCTTCTTTATCTTCGTAAGAGCCTTTCTATGAACAGGGAAGTTATCGACCTTATTGGAAAGGGTTATGTTCCGTGGATTAGGGATCTTGAGCCTTTTTCTCGCCTTTATACCGAATTTATCCAACTGATTGATGTTGAAGAACTTTTCCGTGAGCGTCTGACCAGCACAATCGATATTCATCTTTCTGCTACCTCTAACAGGCTCAATGAAGTTATGCGTTCTTTTACGGTTATTGCTTCCCTTCTTCTTGTTCCTACTGTTATTTCAAGCATTTATGGAATGAACTTTCTCTTCCTTCCGTTTGCAAAGCACCCTCTTGGTTTTTACTTTACAATTGGATTTATGGCAATCTCTGTTAGCATGATGCTCCTTTTTTTCAGGAAAAAACAATGGTTGTAGCTTATGCGTCGTCGCACTTCTCAAAGAAAACGCCATCAACTTGAGGTTTTCTTAGTTGTTGTCTCCCTTTTTGCCATTTTAGGACTTCTTAACCTATTTGAGGTTTATTTCACAGGTTTTGTTGTCTTTACCCCCCAAGAGGATTTGTGGAACTTTTCTGATTCATCTTTGTATTCATACAATTTGAGCGTTGTTTCTTTTAACAATAGTGTGGTCAGCCTTGTTCATTTTTCCAAATCGGTTTCAGTTTCTTTTTCTTTTCCTTCTTCTTTTTATTTTAATTCCAGTGAGGTGTCTTTTGCTGATGGTCGCGCTTCTCTTATTGAGCATACCCTCTTTGCTTCTTACATTCTTAGAGATGGAGATGCTGGCTACAGCAGTACAGAAGATAGCTGGATTAAAAGTGATGAAGAAGACGAGACCTTTGGTCTTTATGATTCCCATAAGGTAAGAGATGAAGACGATGATGATCATGAGCGTTACCTTATTCGTTTTCGTGATGTATTTTCCACACTTCCTTCTGATGCAAACATTACCCAGGCGACACTTTATCTTCGTGTTGAAGGTGATGACGATGATGGTACTTTGAGTCTTTATGAACTTAGACGTGACTGGATTGAAGGCAATGTTAATGGCAAGTTAGATGAATCTGGTGAGCAAGGCGTTACCTGGACTGACGCACAGGCTTATGGAGATGGCACTGCCTCTGTTTCTTGGGAGGCTGGTGGAGCAAGCGGCAGTAGTGACAGGGGCCAATCTGTTGTTTCAAGCGTTGATGTTCCTTCTGATGAGGAGACTGTGTCTTTTGATGTCACTTCATCGATTCTTAGCTGGAAGAATGGAGAACCAAACTATGGCTGGATTATTGTCGGAGATGATGAGGGTGCAAAAAAGGTCTTTAGCAGTAAGCATTCAAACAGCGGAAAAAGGCCGCTTCTTACAATTAATTATACCCGTCCTTTCTTTTCTTCTTCAGCGCAGCTTATTACCCTTTTTTCTCCGCTCTTATTTTCAGACGGGTTTAATTTTACAGGGTTCTCTGCTGATGGGTCTGGTGTTTCTTTTCAGCTAAGCCCTGATAACCAGACATGGTATGCTTATGTTGATGGGGCCTGGCAGCCTTCTTACGAGACCACTTTGATTTCTTCTCTTAGCGAGGGCATTTCTTCTTTCCCTTTTTCTCCAACCCTTTATGTGCGCACTTACCTTGATGGAAACAACACATCTTGGGTTGAAGGCTTTTCTCTTTCTTACGCTTCTTATCCTTTCTTTGGTCTTATTAGGACTTCGGCTCTTTCTCTTCCGGTGGTTAATTCTACAGGTATTTTTCTTGCAGACTATGATGGCAATGTTTCTTTTAATTATTCTTTTAATGATGGTGATTCATGGACTCTTGTTGATGCAAATAGCACAATCTCCCTTTTGAATGAAAGCAACCTTACTTTCAATGCAGAGCTTGCTTTTTCTGGTGGTCTTTCGCCTGTCTTACGTTCTTTTTCCCTTTCCTATGCTTCCTGCATTGAATCCTGGGAATGTTCTTTGTGGTCTTCTTGCTTTCCCAACAGTACCCGCAGCCGCTCTTGTAGTGACAGTTCCTCTTGTGGAACAACTCTTTTGATACCTTCTTTAGTTTCATCGTGTGTTTATTACCCTCCAAATTACACCCTTCCATCTGATACTACACATCTTATTGGTCTTGTGCACAACCGGACCACCACGATTGATGTAAATAGCACAATGATATCTCTTACTTCTAGTGAGGACTTTTCTAACATCTCTGTTATTGTAGCAACAAATATATCACTTCCTTCTTCTCCTTCTTCGGTTAGCCTTGTTGGTCTTGCCCGTAATATTACTTTTACTAATCAGAGTCTTAATTCGGCCCTCATAAACGCTTCCCTTACTTTCTTTTATGACCCTTCAGATTTAGCTTCTCTTGGTGTTTCTGAAAATTCCCTTCGCATTTATTATTACAATGATAGCTCCTCTTCTTGGGAGATTCTTGATAGCTTTGTGAATACTACAGACTACAGCGTTTACGCTTTAGTTAATCATTTTAGTTTGTATGCCCTATTTGGAGAATCTGGTTCTTCATCCAGCTCTTCGTCTGGGGGTGGTTCCAGAAGACGAGACAAGACTTTGACAGGTGTCTTTACAGAGCCTTCTTTGTTGCAGGAATCTGGGGAGTCTTCTTCTAGCAAGGAACCGACTTCCCTTACAACCTGTTTTGACAGTGTTCTTAATCAGGGAGAAGAAGATATTGATTGCGGTGGGCCTTGTGCTGCCTGTACCTCTCAAGACCTTTTACCTTCCAAGCCAGAAGAATCTTCTTCTGATAGGGGGTTCATTACCGGTCTTTTCAATTTTGAGAAAGATATTCTTTCACATCTTAGCATTTCAAATGTTGTAGCTCTTTTTGTTACAATTGCCTTTGCCTCTTATTACTTATTCTTTCATTCTTTCAGACGCTTTAGAAAAGAGGAAAATAGGTAGGGTTTTTTTAGAATGAAAGCGTATCTTCCTCTTTAAGACTTTCTGCTTTTCCCTTTCTTAGTTCTATCATATACTTTGCTTTCTTTTTCGGGACAATCCATGGGGTAAAAGGGAGCACACCTTTTTTTATATCTACAATCTTTTTTTTGCTGTCCAGCCAGATGATATCAAGAGGAGCGAATACAAAAAGCATATCTACGGTCATATTCAATTTTGTTTCTTTTTTTCCAAGAAATATCGTTGCCTCACCTTCTCTTAGATTTTTTTTGCAGCGTTGCCCTAAGAATCTTTGCCATGGTGTCGTGCACCAGCGGACTTTTCTTGCAACGACTTTATCCCCATTTTTAATCATTTTTAAGGCAAACCTATATAAAGTTATTATTAAGACTTTCTTTTGTCATGGAATTTTGTGCAGTTGGCGGTTATAGTGAAGTTGGCCAGAATATGAGTGCCCTTCGTGTCGGTGATGAGGTTGTAACCCTTGATATGGGTTTTTATCTTCCTAAACTTATGGATTTTGAAGAGGAGGGGGGGGATAGGCGAAATCTTACAACTGATGGGCTTATACGTCTTGGTGCTATTCCTAATGATGCTCCTCTAGCAAAATGGCGGCCACTTACAAAAGCGGTTGTTCTTAGTCATTGCCACTTAGACCATCTCGGTGCAACACCCTACCTTGCTCCGCGCTATGGAAATGCCCCTGTTCTTGGCACACCGTACACTACACGTGTTCTTCGTGACATGATCCGCGATGAGCGTCTTTCTTTCAAGCAACCTATTAAGACAGTCAATCCTAACTCATTTATTCGCGTTTCAAAAAATATTGAAATTGAATTTATTGGCGTTACTCACAGTACAATCCAAACCGCAATAGTCGCGGTCCACACACCAGAAGGGATTGTGCTTTATGCAAATGATTTTAAATTTGACCAGCATCCTATTGTAGGACAGAAACCAAATCTAAAACGTCTTCGACAGTTCAGCAAGGAAAATGTTGTCGCACTTGTTATTGATGCTCTTTATGCCCATGCGCCTGGAAAGACCCCCTCTGAGCGTGTTGCCAGGCATATGCTTGAAGATGTTCTTTTGAATTCCGATAATGCTGGAAATGCTATTTTTACGACCACTTTTGCTTCCCATATCCCTCGCTTGAAGAGCCTGATTGAATTTGGCTCAAAGCTTAACCGCAAGGTTGTCTTTTTAGGCCGTAGCCTTTTGAAATATGCCCGTGCTGCTGAAGCGATTCAGGCAGTTAATTTCTCTTCACAGGCAGAGATTGTAGGTTCTGCAAACAGAATTGCTGCCAAGCTTCAGGAAATTGAGAAAAAAGGAAAGGATAATTACCTTGTTGTTTGCACTGGAGGGCAGGGAGAGCAGACCTCTGTTCTTAATAAGATAATGACCAAGCAACTTCCTTTCGATTTTGCTGCAGATGATCATATGGTGTTTTCCAACAGGACCATCCCTGTTCCTATTAATATCGCCAATCGTGCCAGGCTTGAAGAGAAGCTCCGTCGCCGTGGTGTCCGCATTTTTAAGGATGTTCATGTCTCAGGGCATGTTTTTAGGGAAGACATTCGTGACTTATTTAAAATGGTCAAGCCACAGCATGTTATTCCCTGCCAGGGGAACAGCACGGTTCTTAGTCCATGCGTCGAACTTGCCAAAGAATGTGGCTATCAAGAAGGAAAGTCTGTTCATTTATTTCATGATGGTCAGAAGATTTCTTTGTGAGGACTTAATATATCGCTAATAAATGAAAGGCAACATTTTTCGTTCGAAATGTTTAAATAAATGAAGTATTTATTTAAATGACATGGTGAAAACAAGACCAAAAGATTCAGGCGAACATCATGGGCGGCGAAAGAGAAAAGCAGATGAAGTCTCTTGCTATTCCTGTGGTGGTGTACTAAAGAAATCGCTTAGTATTTGCCCTAAATGTAAGAGCAAACTAAAAAAAGAAACCGAAGCAGATAGCAACAAATCAAAGGGAAGCGTAGGTTGGTTAATTTTTTGGATACTATTTTTTTGGCCTGCCGCGGTTATATATTTTTTTATGAGAAGATGGGAGTAGTTTAATTTACCCTTTTAAATATGAAGAACTGCTCCCCGTTCTTGATGTGTTACATTCACTTTTTAATAGAACCTTGTTAATCATGTTATGGACTCGGCGGGATTCGAACCCGCGGCCCCCGCCTTGCGAAGGCGATGCTCTACCAGACTGAGCTACGAGCCCTTATGAAGTTATCTGCTTTTTCAATCAATCCATTTAGGTTTTTAAACTTTAAGAGTTTTTGTGCTTCTTCTTTTTCAGCCCACATGAAAGCTTCATGCTCATCTGACAGGATGACTTTATCTTCTTTTGTTTCTCCAAGAAAGTATGTGACTTCTTTTTTTACTTTATTTCCTTGAAAATAATATATCCAGTATGTTTTTTCTTTGAAGTTGTCTTCCAACTTAATATCATCTAATCCAGTCTCTTCTTTTGTCTCTCTTCTTGCTGTTTTTTCATCTGACTCTCCTTTTTCTTTGGTTCCTTTCGGAAAATTGAAGTTAGTGTGCCCCTTTCCTTTTAATAGGAGATACTCCACTCTACCATTTTTCTCTTTATATACAATAATTCCTGCTGATATTTCGCTTTTCATTTTATGGGGTTGCCCGGATTTGGACCGGGGTCTGGGCATCCCGAATGCCCGATGCTCGTCCAAGCTACACCACAACCCCCTTGTATATGTGACATTACAGCTATCTTTATAAAAATCGCTGCTGTCTTTACTTTATGAAGTTTGCCCATCTTGCTGACTGCCATATTGGTGGCTGGCGAGAAGAATCCTTGAAGGCTCTTGGCATAAAATCCTTTGAAAGAATAATGGATATTTGTATTAAAGAGCATGTTGGATTTATCCTTATTGCTGGTGACCTCTTTAACACGGCTATCCCATCTATAGACCTTCTACGCGAGACTGCAGCCCTACTTCGCCGCGTTCGTGACCATGATATTAATGTTTATATTATTCCTGGAAGCCATGATTTTTCTTATAGTGGTAAGACTATGCTTGATGTTCTTGAAGAGGCTGGTTTAGTTCATAATGTTATGCGCTTTGATGATGATGGAAAACTTGTCTTTACAACAGACAAAACAGGGGTTAAGTTAACGGGTCTTCTTGGTAAAAAGGGGGGTCTTGAGCGTCTTGATTATGAGCGCCTTTCACGAGAGCATCTTGAGAAAGAAGCAGGGTTTAAGATTTTTTTATTTCATACCCTTATCAATGAATTCAGGCCTCCCGAGCTTGAGATGGTTGATAGTACCTCCGTTGCCACCTTACCAAAAAATTTCCATTATTATGCGGGTGGGCACCCTCATTTTGTTTTTAAAACCTCTTTTTCAGATGGCATTCTTTCCTACCCAGGACCTTCTTTTCCGAATAACTTTAAGGAGCTTGAAGAGCTTGGTTGCGGAGGATTTTACATTGTTGATGATAAGCTTAACATTCGCCATATCCCAATTCGCCTGAAAGAAGTTGTTTCTTATGTGTTTGATGCCGCTGACAAGACTCCTGATGCTATTGAAAGAGACGTAATTTCAACTGTCAAAGATGTTACAGACAGGATTGTTACTTTGCGTTTTGAAGGGGTGCTTTCTTCTGGCAAACCTTCTGATATTAATTTTCGCAACATTTTCTCAAACCTTTCTTCTGCTTACTGTGTGCTCAAGAATACGCATAAACTAACAAGCAAGGAGTTTATTGAAGAGGAGACTATTGCTTCAGAGCAAATCTTAGAGATTGAGTCTTCAGTTGTTCGGGATAATAAGAGCCCTGTCGATATTTCTTCTTTTGGTATTTCCAATATAGAGTCTTTTGTTTCCTCTCTTATGGTCTGTCTTAATACAGAGAAACAAGACGGGGAGAAGAATGCTGATTTTGAGAAGCGTGTTGTCCGCAATGTTTCTTCGTTGTTCTCCCTGCAGGAGAATTTATAATGCTTTTTTTGAGACTTGTGCTTCACAATATAAGAAGTTATGTTGATGCCACTATTAACTTTCCAAAGGGAAGCGTTCTTCTTTCCGGAGATGTTGGCAGCGGGAAATCCACGATTCTACTTGCTGTTGAGTTTGCTCTTTTTGGTATTAACAGGGGGTTTATTTCTGGCAGTACTATTTTACGAAATGGTGCTTCTTCTGGTTTTGTCCGCCTTACATTTGAGATTTCTGGAAAGGAAATCTGCATTGAACGGCACCTCAAACGCACATCTACTTCTGTGAGCCAAGACGCCGGGATTTTGACTGTTGATGGAGTTTCCAAGGAATATACTGCACTTGAACTTCGTCAGCGGATTTTAGATATACTTTCTTATCCTCCGGACCTTCTTACAAAGTCAAAGTCTCTTGTTTACCGGTATACTATCTATACCCCCCAGGAAGAGATGAAGCATATTCTTCTTGGTGACAAAGAGGTTCGACTTACCACTCTTCGAAAGGTTTTTGGAATCGATAAATATCAAAGGATAAAAGACAATGCCTCTATTTTTCTTACCAGCCTTCGTGGTCGCACCAGAGAGCTTTCAGGGCAGGTTAGTGACCTTTCGCAGAAAAAGCAACAACTTGATGGGCTTTCTTCTCAGCTTAACTCTCTAAAAGAGAATCTTGCTTCTGTTACCAAAGAACTTGGCCGCATTCAAAATACTCTTTTTTCTTTATTGGAGAATTATACTTCCCTTGAGAAGCAGATGCAAGTTCTCAGTTCATTGCAGCAACAGAAAGCTCTTTTGGAGCAAGAGTATACGCAGCTTCATAAAGGCTTATCTACCCAGATGGGTGAGCTTTCTGCAGTTGCTTCTTCACTTTTACAACTTAGAGAGCAGCATATATTGCCAGAGACTTCTGCAGAGAAACTTTCATCAGAGCTTTTTTCTCTTAATGAGAAGATCAAACTATCTGAGCAGGCTCTTTATGAGGATCGGCTTTCCATACATCGCTTCCAGACTTTTAAGCAGTCTTCTGAAGGCTTTTTATCACACATCTCTTCCTTGTCTTCGTGTCCTGTTTGTAGGCAGGAGGTTGGTTTGTCCCATAAAAAAGAGGTTCATGCAGCCGAGTCTTCTAAAATTATATCTTATTTAGCTGGGATTTCCAAGCTTGAAGGGAAGTGCAAGAAGAATGAAGAAGACCTTGCCGCTTTTCGGTTGCAGCAAGAAAATCTTCGCGAGAGTGAGAAGCAGCTTCAGGTTGCTCTCATTTATCAACAACACATTTTTGAGCAGGAGCAGAGGGAAAAACAGCTTCAAGGACAAATTTTTAGCCTTAACGAGCAACTTAAAACTGCCTCTTTGCGCCAAAGCGAGGTATCTTCAAAGATTGATGGGCTTTCTGACCTTCAGGCGCGCATTCAGTCTCTTAAACATGAGATTGATACTTTATCATTACAGGAGCGCGAGTTTGCTCTAAAGGAAAACACGCTATCTGTTGAAATCCGTGAGACTGGGCGTTCTCTTCTTGAGCTTCAGTCTGAAATTTCCCGCAAAGAGGCTATTTCTTCTCTTGCCAGCAGGCTTTCTCTTATTGAGCAATGGGTTTTGCAGTATTTTCTTTCAGTTCTTGATGTTATTGAAAGGCATGTTTTTTCAAAAGTTCACCGTGATTTTGATGTTTTGTTTCAAAAATGGTTTTCTATTCTTGTAGCTGAAGAGGGGTTTTCGGTTCGTCTTGACAGCGACTTTACCCCCCTGATTGAACAGAATTCCCATGATATTGACTATACTTTTCTTAGCGGCGGAGAGAAGACAGCGTGCGCTCTTTCCTACAGGTTAGCACTCAATCAGGTTATCAATAATGTGCTTAGCACAATTAAGACAAACGATGTGATTATACTTGATGAGCCTACAGATGGGTTTTCTTCAGAGCAGCTTGAGCGTGTCAGATATGTTCTTGAAGAGCTTGATTTGCAGCAGGTTATTCTTGTAAGTCATGAACCCAAAATAGAGAGCTTTGTCAACAATGTCATTCATCTTCGTAAAGAGAATCATGTAAGTTTTGTTGATTGAGTGTTGTATTAGATTTTTATAACTCTCAGATAATTACGAAAATTATACTTATGAAGGTTGGAGCTTTAGCTTGTCTAGGTTCCATATGCCCAAATTTGTTGCTTTTCGCATATGAACTGTTAAAATCA
>Ga0209542_10000545_pt1 | contig 90731 bp, 101 predicted proteins | sample RifCSPhighO2_01_FD_184028 | JGI IMG/M metagenome (GOLD analysis project Ga0209542, IMG submission 184028) | Soil microbial communities from Rifle, Colorado - Rifle CSP2_plank highO2_0.1 (SPAdes) (version 2) | ecosystem: Environmental > Terrestrial > Deep subsurface > Rock core/Sediment ...
TGTTTAAACGTCTGATACTCTCTGCTGTATCCTTCTTTGGAAAGATTTCCTTCTGTGTTAATCTGGCTTTCAATTTTACTGGAATATTTTTTTAGGATGTCGTCAACGCTTTCTTTCTTTTCAAAACCCAAGTCAATCACCTCGAAAAGAAAAAGAAAAACAAGTTGATAAATGTTTTTGGTTATTCTTTTAAGAATTCCTTTACGTAATCCAAAGTTTGAGGATATTTTGAGGGATCTAATAAGTTAGAGTGGAAATCTCTATTAAAAATCCCTTCACACTTTCCATTCACTTTTACATTCTTTGCACCATTCAGTTGAACGCTTTGAACTCTGGAAATTCCATCTCCATCGACATCTCCCAAAACACATCCCGATCCTGCAATCGTGTAGTAGTTTACATTTCCGTAAGTTTCATCATTAGAGTTTAATAATCGTATAAATGAACTATCTGATTTCATTTGTCCACATTCTGTACTTGCACCAGTAACTGAGCAAAATGAGTCTACTTGACCATAAATACCATGATTTGGAGTTCCAACCATAATCAATTTATTGACAGAAGATTCTCCACCATTCTTTATATATTCTCTAGCAACTAAACCACCCATTGAGTGGGCAATAATATTTACTTTGTCTCTCCCTGTCCTATACTTAACCAATTCCACAACATCCCTAAGTCTTTTAGCATAAACATCAATTGATTCCTGTTTTGAAGGTGCACTAATTACTTCTCCTTCCGCATTGTAAACTCCAATATAATAAGTAGCTTTAACAGTTATTGGAAAATTGACTTTTCCCCATTCTCCAGACACCATATTTGAATATTTGTCTGTTGGAAGGAATGTCCCTCCAATCCTATATTTATCTTGGAATAAAGCTAACTGAATGTTGTTAAATGCATCTAAAGAATATGCTGGATCATTCCAACTTGTAAATGCATGACCATGTAGAAAAATTACAGGATATGATTCTTCATTGTATTTACATTCATCATTTTCACAACATTTTCCAGTTATTCCAAAACTTGAACATAGATTTTCATTTTCAATTACATCATTAACATTTGACGAAGTTAAAACATCCCCTTTAACATTTCCTATTTGAGTTAAAGAACCCTCTTTAACATTTAGATCCAAGTTACAATATTTTTCACCGAAACTTTTTGAATTTGATTCTAAATCTAATAGAATTGGTTCTGTTGGGATTGGTTTCTCCTCAACAGTATCTATTTTTTCAAACTTCACAGAGTCAAACCATAATTTTCTGAAGAAGCTTAGAAAATCAAACCAAAATCCTTGTTTTTGATTATTTATTTCAGAGACGTCTTCATATAATTTTAAACAACTAGAGTAATCTTCTTGAACTAGACTATCATAATTATCCATTGAAGATATTTTTTCCAATTCTTCTTGACATGCGGATTCTTCTAATTCATTAATACCTCTATCATTTACTATTTTGCTTAAATCATTTCTAAGTGAAATTATGGGAGATAATTTTTGGTTATAATCTTCAATTTTAGAATTATAATCTCTTATTTTTTCTATCTCTAGATTATATTCATTAATCTTTTTATTGTTTTCTTCATTAAAAGAAGATTCTAAACCTTTCAAAGATGTACAAATTTTATTCAAAGCTTCAACATCTTCCAAAGATTCATAAGAATAATTTAAATTTAAGTCAATCTTTTTTTCTTCATTTTCAATTATAGATCTCCCAGTTAATAAAACACTCACAAATTCTTTATTGATAGAGCTACTTATTTTATCCATTTGTGAATTTAAACTGTTTATCCTATTTTGTAAAGACCCATAACTTGTAAAAGTACCAGAATTAAAATCTGATAATAAAGATTCTATTTGAGATGAAATGGAGCTAATCTCTCCCTGAGAAACTTGTGATTTAACATTTAGCTTATTAAAATTTGCTTCAAGATTATTAATTTCTTTTACAAGAAGGTTGTGTTTTTCTAATCTAGCTTCAACATCTTGATTTAAACTATCTAATTTATTCTTTATATTAGACAGCTCAATTTCCCAATTAGAACTAAAAGAATTTCTAGCGTTAATAAAATCTAGATTACCAAAAGCTAAATTAATGCTTTCATAACTCTGTTTTACCGATTCATAAGAAGACTGATATTGTGAAAAAATTTGTTTTAAGTCCGAAACTAAAACATTTTTAGGTAAAGAATTAAATTTTGAATTTATATTAAATTCCTTAGACTCTACGTCCTGCAATATTAATTTTAAACTACTAAGCTTTGGTTTTAGATAATCCCTAGCTTCCTTATCTTGTTGTGTTAAGTCATAATTAAGAGAAATGATGTTTGTTTCAAAGTCTTCTCCATCACATTTATTGTACCATTCTTTAACTTCAGAACACTGAATTCCTAATACATATTCTATTGTACCACTTTCTTGTTTTGCTTCTGACTTAGTTGGGGCTATAAATGATAAAAGTAAGTTATAATCTGGGTTACTGGCTAAAATAAAAATTCCATTATCTACTATTTCATTATTATTTTCTATCAATTGCCAGTTGCAACTTATTGAACATAAATAGTTATCATGTGTTATTTGAAAAATTTTAGATTCTGATTGTCCATGATTTAAAGATAAGGAAGGATTATTTGGGTTTATGGAAATGGCAAGGTCTCCTGCATAAACAAACGGAAAGAATAATATCAATAAAAAAAGAACGAAAAAATACTTTCTTTTCATTTTACTTAAACAAATAGGTGTTTTAAAAAACTTTCAAACTCTCCTCTTCTTAACCTCTTGATTCAGCCACTTCTGCCATTCGGGAAAAACTCTCTCGCTCAAAGGAAGCCCAATCTCTTGAATTACATTATCAGAAATTTTGTGGAACGCGTCATTGGAAAGAACATTGAATTCCGCTTCGAGTAATCTCGGATTGTTTGTCTTGTCCGAGACATTTACAATCTCTTCTTTTATTTTGCTTCTAAGAAGAATATTGTCATAAATAGCATCCCAGTTTCCAGCCCATCCCTTAACGTTTGATGCAATGTCTTTCAAAATCTCTGAATCGCCGTTGATTAAATCCTCTGTGGCTTCAAGAGTATCTTTCTCCACATTATACTTCATCAAATCAACAAAACCTTTTTCCTCAAGTGGATCTTTTTTCCAGTGCTTCCTTACTTCCGCAAGCTGAATCATCCTTTTCCATGAGTGCAATCCGTCGGGAGTCCTGATCGGATTCACGACAATTATCGCATCAGTCGCCTTGAAACTCGTAACTGGCACCCCCAAATCATTTACGACCCTGTCAAAAACAGCATAAGGACTTGCTCCGTGAATTGTTCCCGCAACAACATTTGCCAAAGCTCCGATACGCATTGCCTCATACAATGCCTTCGCCTCAACACTTCTGACTTCTCCAATTATCAAACTTGAATCTCCCAGTCTTAAGCTTGTTCTGATTCCGTCGTCGGCAGAAACTTCCGAAGTTGTTCTAAGCAAAGCAGAACGCACCTTCATGCGCAGAATATCATAATTCAATCTTCTTAATGAATCCACCGGAAGTTCAAGAGAATCTTCAATGACAATTGTCCTGTATTTTGGCATTATCTCAAGCATCAAACTTCCTAGCAGAGAGGTCTTTCCGCTGCTTCTTGTACCTGCGACCAACAGCGTTCTGCTTCCGTCGATGAGAAAACTCATCAATCCCGCCGCAAATGGATTAATCATTTTGTTTTTTATAAACAAAGGAAGCGTCCATGGCTCCTCTCGATGTCTTCTTATTGCATAGGACAATCCGTTCGGTGAGAGGGGTTGTTGAATTACCGCAATTCTCGCACTCATGTTCCCGAACTCAAGCTGTGTATCAAGAATTGGATTTGCCTCATCTAAAGGACGTCCTGAAATCAAACGGAACTTCGCAGCCCATGAATCGGCATCTTCCTGACTCGGAAGAATATTTGTAACACATTCCTCATAATCCTGGTGTTTCACAAAAATTTTGTTCAAAGGAATCGGAGCATTAATGACAATGTCCTGTAAATTCTTATCTTGTAAAAGAACTTCAATAATCCCGAAGCCGATTGTATGCCTCACAAGAATTGTTGCGAGTTTGTTCAGCTCAGGATATGAAATGTTTATGTTCCTGCTGTTTGACAAGTCCTGTAACAAATCTCGGGATATATTGAAAAAAACTTGTCTTGTCCTGTCTGTGTCTGTGAATTCTTCTGCACGGGGCTGATGTTCTATTAAAACGCCCCTCGCCAAGTTAAGGAGCATATTGTGTTCCTCGCTAAGAGTATGCTCCGGTGGAACTATGTGATAAAGGAATTTTGACTCATTCTTTTTCTTCATTATAGTTACAAGAGATTCATCATAGCTCCCTGAAACAATTTTATATTGGGACATTATCTCCGCATCTTCAGGCAATTCGCTTACAAGCCGTGTGAAAGTAAAATTTGGAATGACGTCAGGACGAAAAATTTTATAGTAAATTTCTCGAGAGCCAAGCTGATAGCTCTTCAGGTATGGTTGCGATATGTTTATGAGTTTTGTATTTTCCAAAAATTTGAATATCCTGTTGAGAAGGAGTATGTAATTTTTCTGGTCCAGAAGAAAAACGTTGTCCAGTTTGTCTAAAAGCAGATTGGCTTCCATAACCAGTTTTTTTATCTCAAAATATGCCGCGACAGGGTCTTGCTTTAGAAGCATGAGAAAATAAAATACGTCATTGTACCTCTTGGAAAAAAACTGCTCGTAATTTGTGATAAGTTTTTCCTGCGAGAGAATTTTTTCTTGCCTTATAAAAAAAGTGTAAAGACTCGCTATTTCCAAAAGCAAAGATGTTTCATTGAAGTCATAGTTGTAATTTTTTTGTTGAACAAAAACTATTCTGGAAACGTTTGGATTTTCCGCGAGCAAATCAACTGTTTTTTCCATGACCTGAGGGTAATCTGACAAGCTTGGAACCAAAGGTGCCCCAAGGTAATTTACATAAAGAACATCCTCACCACCCTCGCGCTGAACTTCGTATGTATAAAGTGGTGTCCCCTCTTTGAATTGCATGAAATACCTAAAATGAAGAAGTTTAAAATTTTTGTGTAATCATCTCTCGCGAAGAACGCGAGGTCTTGAAAAATTTGGTTCGCATAAATCTACACTTCTTTTTCCCTTATCGCGATCAATTCTGCAACGATACCAAATGCCCAATTCCAAAAATCCGTCTGTTTTACGCAACAAACGGGAAGTGCCGGCAATCACATAACCTTTCGGATGTGCTGAAATGGCAATGCATTTCCCTTTATTTTCATTATACCACCCATCATCTTTTAACAATTCTTCCAAATACACCTCTGCATCTTTAACTCTTGGGGAAAATACCCTTGCATATTCTTCCTTGTTCAATTTGTTCAGACCTTGTTCATTTGTCATTAAGAAAGTGATGGGATTTTGTTTATAAATCTTCACAAATTTTTTGCAAAAAACATTTAAACTATATTGGCATTGAATAATAATGGATGCAAACTCGCAGGAAAATTACAATCAGTATGCAAATACGGGCATGAGCGGAATAAATGTCCGGGATTTAGAAGAAAAACAAAACATACTGCGTGAAAGGATGATATTAATCGGTAAAAACTTAGTGGACTTTCGTGAGGAGAACAACAAAAAGATTCTAGAGATAAAAAGGGAGATTTTAGGCGTAAAAAATGACATTGAAAAAATAAAATCTTTTTTGGAATCAATTTCTTATCAAATGGACAAATTCGCGAAAAAAGATGATTTGGATATTCTGGCTAAGCAAGCAAAAATGTTTCAGCCAATATCTAAAAAATTCCAATAAACATGAGAGTGTTAGAACAAGTTAATCAAATGAAAAATCAAGGAGTCTCCGACGAAGAAGTAATACAGCGCCTTCAGGATCAAGGCATCTCGCCGAAGGCAATAAATGAAGCGCTGAGTCACTCGAAAATAAAAAGGGCTGTTTCAGAAGAAAATTCCGATGAGGGAGATTATTCTCAACCTCAAGAGCAAGACGGATTTTATCCAAAAACACAGGAAGTCTCCGAATCAGAACCATACTCTCCTGAAGGCGAAGGGTATTACCAGGAACAACCCCGCACAGAAGAAGGATATCAAAATGATTTTGGCGATTATTCCTCCGGAGGAATTGACACGAGCACAATCATAGAGATAGCAGAGCAGGTTTTTTCTGACAAGATTCAGAAGATACAAAGGCAAACGGAAGACCTCACCGAATTCAGGGTTATGGCTGAATCACGAATTGAAAATATCTCAGAAAGATTGAGGAGGATTGAATCAACAATAGACATTCTAAACGCCAGGATTCTTGAAAAAGTTTCTTCTTATGGAGACGGGATTGAAAGCGTGAAAAAAGAAATGTCTATGATGCAGGATTCTTTTAGAAAAATGATCTCGCCTGTTCTTGGCGAGGAAGAAAATCAAAAAACTGAATTTGAAAATTCAAAAAGAGCAAGGTCAGAAAAAATTCCGAGAAGAAAGTAGATTCGGTTTTTTAGGGAGGAGAATGCCATCCTGCAGCGTTATAAGAAGGACCGGGTGCAACCCTGTTTGTGGCTCCAACTACAACCCCTATTCCAACTAAAAGTATTATCAGAGCAACTATCTCACCAAAATACTGTTGAAAGGTATAACCCAAACTCCACCCTAATTCTCCTGCTGTATTGTAAAGAACAACAACAAAGGTTACTGCAGCTATTCCGAGCAAAACGTACATTATCCCGGGTTTATTTGGGTCAATGAACATTCCTACAAAGATAAGTAAGGCCAATATGACTGCAAGCCCCACCCCTAACCTTGGGAAAATCTCAGAGAAAAAAACAGGGACAAACTGAAATTGCAATGCCATCAGACCAACCGCGATTGCAATTACGGCGTTTACTCCGCGATTATCCTTGAATATTTTTATTGAATTAAGGATAACAAAAATAAGAGCGAAAATCATAAGAAAAGGAAGAAGATAAGCAAAAACTCCTATCTGTTCCCATTGCTGTAGAATACTTTGTATTGAACCACCATAATACGGTCCGATTGCCGCAAAAACAAACTCACCAACCATGAATAAATTTATGAAAACAGATTTAAATATGTTTCTGAGTTAATTCTTCTTCATGACAAGAACGATTGCAATCACAACTGCTCCGATAAAAAGTGCATTTGTCCAAAACTCATTGCTCCAGCTCTGCCCGAAAAGAAAGTCCAGGGCGCCTTCTTGAAATCCCGTCGCCCAAATAACCGCGATGGCTACAGCAATAAGAACAAAAATTGCGACTGCGGCCTTGATTCCGTTATTGGGAAGAAAATCTTTTTCCAAATCTCCGCCGGACACAAATCCCCATAAGAGGATAACTACAAACGAAACAATTAGTGCGACAGTAAGGAATAAAATCATGTTCTGGACAACATCTTTCGGATATGCAAATCCCACAAATATCAGTCCTATTACAATTGAAACTATGGCATTTGTCTGTTTTTTATCATCGCCGAAAACTTTTGTTTTTTCGAGAATTGCAAATACAATAGCGAAAATCAAAAGAAACGGAAGTATGAATTTTGTAAAAACCCAGTGTTGAAATACTGTCTCGATGGCCATTTTAGTTCGTTCCTATCTAAAAATAAAATGTCTATTTAAATATTTTGATGTAAGCGCACCAAAAAATTTTAGGAATAAAAGAGAAACGCTGTTAAAAAATTACATTGCTTCTTCGGAAAGTTCAGCAAGGTTTGAAGACTCTGTAACAGGCAGTGAAGACCTGTTTATTATAAGAATGTCACCTACCGCCGTAACAAATTTATGGGGAATTATTACTCCTCTTGCTCCTGAAATCAGTGCAGCCATTCCTCCAGAGACTCTTATCTTCCATCCTTCAAGTTTGTTGTCTTTTATGTTAGCCTCTTCAATCTCTCCGAAGTAATCTCCTGAATTAGTATAAACTTTCAAACCTATCACATCTGTAATTTTTCTTACTATCATGCTAAAATTTATAATGACTTATTTAAATAGTTTTCCATAACGGAATATATAAATAAATTATTTTTATTTTTTAAGAAATTTTCCGGGAAAAAAGTTTCACCAACTGTTTTTTTGAGAGACATTCCATTTTACAAACTAATTTTCTTTTATTTTTCAGAATTAAATGTGCTGCTTTTTCAAAATTGGTTTTAGGAAGAAATACAATAAAATTTATAAGAAGAGTAATTGTAGTCTATTTATGATATCCAAAAAAGAGGTTCTAAAAATATTACTCGCAACCCTCATTCTTGGTTTTGTTGTCGCTTTTCCTGAGATATCAACATCAACGCTTGTTTATGCGCTTGCTTCTGTTTTCATAATCCTCGCGGCAAATACTCTCGCAAAAAAGATGTCTGCATTTTACCTTGACTCGGAAATAGAAGTGGGCTTCTGGGAAGTTGAAAGATACGGCTTTAAACCTCGAAGTTATTTTAAGAGACCGGTAATTGCCGGAATTTTTGTTCCCGTGATTTTGGTGGTGGCATCTCTTGGTTACTTGAAGTGGATGGCTTCACTGATTTTCGAAATAAAACCTCAAATTCATCGTGCTGCCAAAAGGCACGGCATATACAGCTTCTCCGAAATAACGGAAAATCATCTCGGGCTTGTTGCATCTGCAGGAATATTTTTCAATTTCATACTCGCAATTATAGCTTACTTCATCGGATTTGATGATTTCGCAAAAATAAGTATCTATTACATTTTTTTCAACATGCTCCCACTTTCTGACCTCGACGGAAACAAGATATTTTTCGGGAGCATGGTATTGTGGAGCTTTCTTGTGGCATTAACACTCATAGGACTGGCATACGTATTTTTGGTAGTGTGATGATATGGAATTTTTAAGAGAGGTTTCTCCTAGGGATTATCAAGAAAAAATTTTTCAAACATGCGCGAAAAAGAACTGTCTAGTCGTACTTCCAACAGGTCTGGGAAAAACTCTTATTGCCCTCATGCTTACAGTAAAAAGAATGACTGAATTCCCTGGAGAAAAAGTTCTTTTTCTGGCTCCTACAAAACCTCTTGTAGAGCAGCATTTCAACTATTTCAAAAAACACCTCACTGAACTTTTTGGCGAAATGAACATGTTTACAGGATCTATAAGCGCTGAAAAAAGAAAAAAATCTTGGGACTCCTCAGACATAATATTCTCAACACCCCAATGTATAGGAAATGATCTGAAAAAAAATCTGTACAATCTTAGTGATGTGTGCCTCCTTGTCGAGGATGAAGCGCATCGGTGCCTAAAAAGTTATGATTATGTGTATGTTGCAAAAAAATACAATATGCAATCAAAAAATCCAAGAATCTTGGGGTTGACTGCCAGTCCTGGAAGCGAGATATCAAAAATAAAGGAGATTTGTAAAAATCTTCTCATTGAGGATGTTGAAATACGCACCAGAAACAGTGATGATGTAAAGGACTATTTGCAGGAAATGGAATTTGAAAGGGTTAATGTTGAATTCCCTAAAGAATTTGAAGAAATAAAAACGCATTTGAGAAGATTGTCGAATAAGTACACCGAGGAATTAAGAAACAGAAATTTGCTCTTTAGAATTCCGACAAAAACAGAGCTGATAAGTCTGCAAAAAAAGTTTTCGTTCATAATATCTCAAGGAAACAAGAACTTCAACTATATGATTGGGGCGAGTATATGTGCACAACTAATAAAATTACAGCACGCTCTCGAATTGCTGGAAACTCAGACAATGAAAGGATTTAATGAATATCTGAAAAATTTGGTTGAACAAGCAGAGAAAAATCAGAGCAAGGGAGTTGTGAAACTTGTTTCAACTCCGGAATTTAATTTTTCTCTGGTAAAATCAGAAGAACTTCTAAAAAAAGACGTTGAGCATCCTAAAATAGAGAAGGTATTAGAAATAATAAAAAATGAGAAGATAGAGAAAGACCAACTTAAGATAATGATATTTACTCAATTCAGAGATACTGCCTCCGTGATATCAAACAAAATAAATCTTTTGGGAATTTTGAAATCAAAAATCTTCGTCGGACAATTGGTCAAAAAGAATATTGGGATGACTCAAAAAGAACAAAAGAAGATAATTGAAGAGTTTTCAGAAGGAAAAATAGACATTTTATGCGCAACGTGCATAGGCGAAGAGGGACTGGATATCCCGGAAGTAGATGCCGTAATTTTTTACGAGCCGGTGGCTTCTGCCATAAGAACAATTCAACGTTCAGGCAGAACGGCGAGATTAAGCAGGGGGAAGGTGATAGTTCTCGTAACAAAAAAAACCCGAGATGAGGCATATTATTACTCTTCAAAATCAAAGGAGAAGAAAATGGGTGCTGCAATCAGCTCGATAAAAGAAGAGATGGCCAATGGGAAAAAATTAAAGGAGGACTCTTCTCAAAAAACAATTGATAATTATTAAAATGAAACAAGTTATTGACATATTCTCAAAGAAAAAAATGGTTATAAAAGAAGAACCCAATAAAAAAATAAAGGTGGACTATCGGGAGAAGAATTCTCTCGTGATATCTGAGCTCATAAAACTTGGATTTGAAGTTGAGTTCTTGGAATTGAAAGTTGCCGACTATATCGTGGGAGAAGTTGCAATAGAAAGAAAAACTGTAAACGATTTTGTGTCGTCGATGAAAAACAAAAGAATGATAAAACAGCTTGAAGAGATTCAACAGTATAAAAATCGTTTGCTTGTCATCGAAGGAATTGACGAGCAGGAACTTTATACTGATTCCGAAGAGTTCATTGGAATGCACCCGAATGCGGTTCGAGGGTTTCTTCTTTCAATACTCTTAAAATTTAAAGTTCCGATAATATTCTCAAAAGACTATAAAGACACCGCAAAATTTATCAATGTTCTGGCAAGGAAAAAAACTCGTGAAGTTTCGTTGAATGTTTCAAAAAAAGCATTGAACAAAAAAGAGAGGATGCAGTTCATAATGGAAAGTTTTCAAGGCATAGGTCCAAAAACAGCTAAAAATCTCTTGAAGAAATTCAAAAGTGTGAAAAACATTATTAACGCACCACATGAAGAGATCAAGGAATTAATAGGGAAAAAGGCGGAATCGCTCAAGATAGTTGATGAAAAATATTAACGAAATCGAAAACGATTTACTTGTATGCAATAAGAACCTTTCGTGTAAGGGATTCCTATATCGGGTCGCTTTATCGAATAAGAAATTTTTATTTCTCTGTTTTTTGACGCAATGACCTTTTTTATTCTCAAATAATCAACAAATCCAAAGTAACCAACAACAACAATTATTTTCTTTTTTTTGCTGAGACAAATTTCAATCGCTTCATTGGCAACCTCCTCCAAGCTCAATTTTGTTTTTTTCAGAACAAACTCCTTCATTTTGATTGGTGTGTCAAAGGAGTCCTCTAAACTAACAAACCTCTCTTCTTTTGGAAGGGGCTTTATCAAGTGAATATCCATCAAAATCTTTCTAAGGAACAGGCATTTAAAAAGAAAGTGTCACAATAAAATGTATTTTTCAGAAGAGAAGTTTTATAAAAGAAAGGATGCTTTCTCATTTATATTTCACCAAGCAAAAATCTTTCAGCTATTTCGTGCCTTACCCCTGTCTTTATGAGTTCTAATTTAGCTCGGGACCAGTGCAAAAAAACTATGTGATTTTGAAACCCCCAAGGCCAGGTTTTTCACATCGGTTAGCTTAACATTTTCTATGTTTTTTTCAAAATTATAAAATTCCGAAGCATTGCCTTGTATTTCATAAAAAAGCAGGTTGATGGCCTGCTCTTCTGAATCCTCCATGGAAATCTTATGGTTCCCGATAATCTTTCTTTTGACACTCTTAATCTCGTCGTCCGTTAACTCCAAAGAAACTTTTTCGAATTCTTTTAATATCAGTTTTTTTACTTCTTTGACATTCTCTCTTTTTGTTCCGACATAGACCATAATATTTCCAAAATCTCTTGAAATATCGCAAATCCCTCTGATATTATATGCAAGATTTCTTTTCTCACGAATTTCCACGAACAATCTTGAAGACAATCCTTCGGCCATGAGAGAGTTCAGGACAATTGCAGCGTAGGATTTTTTATTTCGTGAATTTGGAACGTGGAAAGACAAGACCAAGCTTGCCTGCTCAATGCCTTTTCGCTTTTCGATTTTTGTTTGATTTTTTTTCCGAATCTCGAACTTTCTTTTCTTTCCCATTTTTTTATGGAAATTCTCATTAACGAATTTTTCAACATCCTTAGCATCAGCCTTGCCCACAACACACAAAATAAGGTTTTCTGGTTGAAAAACTTCCGTAAACCTACCTATCAATTTTTTTCTCGTTATAGAATTCATTGTTTTTTCATCGTCATTTTTTCCAAAAGGCTTTTCATACAGACACGTGCATGATTTATCAAGAGCGTAAATATGGGGGTTGTCTTTTCTCATCTTTAATTCCTCAATAATAACTTTCCTCTCCTTTCTGAATTCGTTCTCGTCAAAGACAGAATTCTTTACCATATCGGAAAGAACGTCAAGCCCCTTCATGATATGTTCGGAAGGTACTTTGCACCATACGGCCACGCTTGTCTCGTTTGTGAACCCATTTAAAATACCTCCGTTTTTTTCTATGTCCTCGGCAATCCTCAAGGAAGTTCTTTTTTTTGTCCCCTTGTACAACATATGTTCAATAAAATGAGAAATACCTTTTTCATGGGAGTCCTCATTTATTGTTCCGTTTTTTACTGCAAAGATTATTGTTACAACGGGCAAATTTCGTTTTTCAAAAATAAGGGTGATTCCATTCTTAAAAATTTTTCTGGTGAAATTTGCCATAATGTTCCTAAAAAATAAAACACTATATAAATATAACCTTAATTTTCAAAAACAATATATCTCTCGCCGTTTAATTCAAAATCGTCCAAAATATTAAAATTTTCTCGTATGAATTTTAAGATCCAATTCCTATTCGCATGAAATTTTTTTCTTTTTCCCAAACTTTTTGTTGCAAAGCTTAGTGCAATCCTCTTAGATAATTTGGAAACTTCTATTATAAGATCTTTTGAGTAATCTCTCTTCAGCGCTTCAATAGAGTCAATTATTTTGAACAAAAAAATAATTTTTGGATTTTGCTGTTTTTTTATTAAATCTTTTAGCTTGTCTATTTCAAAAACGCTTAAATGAAAAGCTTCTCCATTTATCTTATTCTCCGAGAAAAATTTGTTCATAAGTTCAACGAGCTGCCCAACAGCTTCAACTGCAACATAATCCACTTCCAACCCCAAATTTTTAAAAAATTGGTAGCTAAAACCGTTGACTCCTGCACCAAGGTCTACAACACTGCCTTTTTTAATGTCTCGGAAAATTCTTCCGTAAATTTCCTTGTAATAATCATATCTTTCCTTTGTCGATTTATGTTTTATCAAATACCAATCGGCTTCTTTTGTCTTGCTGACAGAGAGGAGTTTTCTGCTGGAAAAGCTTGAGTAAATTCCTCTAAGAAAATTTCTTGTAAGTTTAAGCTTCTGATATTCACTGTTTCTCGGTTTATCAAATTTTTCAAAGGCAAGAACAACGTCCTCATGAGGAAGTTTTGAAAATTCCTTTTTTTGCATTATCCTATCTATTAATTCCGAATTGTTCATTTTATAATTTCAAAATCGTTTTCATTAATAAATTCAATAAAAGGCTTATTAATAATCTCTCCCCGAAAAAAGACATAATTTTCAGAAGATTCGTCCTTCCATTTCAACTTCTCTGATAAGTTTTGGCTGAAAGTCTCTGTATTCCTCCTGACTCTTTCAAGTCTTCTTATCATGAAATTATTTGCATATTCAGGATAATTTGAAATTTCATGAAAAATAGTAAGTGCGGGCCAGCACCTAATCATTAAGCTAAATATCTTTTCATCATCATTAATATTTTTTGATTCTTTTATTATTTCAAAAAAATCATCACACCATCTGTTAAATAGCTCCCCATCTAATTTTTCATTTAAGAAATTATAAAATTCATCAACTTCTTGCTTATCATAAAAAAGTGTTACATAACCTTTGTCTACAAGAAAAATAGTGTTATAAAAACCAAATCCCAAATATTTTTTCAGTTCATATGATTCCCCCTCGTACCATGCTTTTATATCAAAAATAGAACAGTTCATTCTTGAAATATCCCTTATAAATTTCCTGCTCATAAATTTTTTAAGTCAGAAGTATTTAATAATTATATGCCAATAAATGCACATCCTGAATATCTTGCGGCTGAAAAAGAATATTTAGCTGCCGAAACAATTGAAAGAAAAATTCTTTCTCTGAAAAAAATGATTTCTTTGATGCCAAAGCACAAGGGAGCTGAGAATCTGCGTGCCCAATTGAAAAAACGGCTTGCAAAATTAATCTCTTCTAGCAAGAAGGAATCAAAAAAATCCGGCGGGAAAAGAGGGATAAAAAAAGAGGAAATGCAAGCAGTAATTATCGGAAAAACAAATTCTGGAAAATCTTCGCTGATATCTCTCTTAACAAATGTAAAGCCGGAAATTAGCGAGTTTTATTTTGCAACAAAATCTCCGGAGGTGGGTATAATGGAATATCCTAAGGGGGTGAAAATACAAATAGTTGACGTTCCATCGATAAATTCAGAGTACTATGACAAATCAATTGCAAATACAGCCGACACGATACTTGTTGTAGTGAAAAGTTTTTCTGAAATAGAAGAGGTGAAAAATTTTCTGGGAAAATCACGAGCCAAGCAGATAATTGTTTTCAACAAGATTGATCTGCTGAATGAAGAGGAAAAAAGAAAAATTTTCTTAAGAATGAAAAGCAACAAGTACAATTTTGTCATGACTTCCTGCATAACTGGAGAAGGCATCCCCGAATTACAGGATAAGATATTCAAGAGTATGGGAAAAATCAGAGTCTATACTAAGGATCCTGGAAAGATGTCTGACAAGGAAAAGCCGATAATTTTGGACGAGAATTCCCTCGTGAGGGACGTTGCTGAAAAGATATTCCATGGGCTCTCTTCCCGAATAAAGGAAACTCGCATTACAGGTCCAAGTGGAAAATTTCCAAACCAAGTAGTTGGATTAAAACACAAACTCAAGGATATGGATGTTGTGGAATTTAAAATAAGATAATTTTTATAAAATAAAACATCTTAATCAAAGCATGAAAAGAGGCCTAGTTTTTGCATTGTCTATAGCAGGGATTTTTTATTCTGACATTTCTCTCACTAACAGAAATGCATATGCTGGCGAAGAATTGAACAGGACAAAACAAATGGGAGAAAATATTGGAGAACTCCTCCAGAGAGGTGTTGAATATTGCGGGAAAAATGCAGGATATGAAGCATCAAAAAATTGCGCTGGAAGAATTCTCAATGAAGGTTTTGGAATCTCGGATTCCAGAAACATGATTGAAGTTTTAGACAATTACAATAGAACGCGTCGCGGAAAAGATGGGCTAACTGATTACGAAAGGTCTAAAAAAAAGATGGGGGAAATGCAGCCAATAATCAAAAGAAGAAATGACGAAAGAAAAAACAATTTTGAAAGATTAAGAAGATTTTTTGGAGGAAGATGATTATTTATAATCCCAAGAATTTAAATCAATATTGTTATAGTCATAAAATTTTTTATTTAGTAAATTGTATAACCCTATAAATGGATTCTCATAAAAAAATTTAAGTGGATTTTTTTGTAGTAGATAAATCAATGCCTTTGGAGGAATTCCGGGGTATGCTAAAAGAATCCACTTCTCCCTACCTTGAACATATTCATTTCGAAGTTTAACCCTCTTACTGAGAATCAAATAAGTCATAAGGTGTTCTTCAATAAAAAAAGCTAATTGGGTTTTGGTTAATATCTTTTTGTAAAATTTCGAATCTTCTTTGATATAATCTCGAAATTGATTGTCTTCTCGGTATAACTTCTCAATTTTGTCTAGGTGAGAATTAAAATCCCCCTCAACTTCCAAATAAAGATTTCCCCAAGTTTGAAAATGGGCTGCATGCTGTATTTGAAAAATTTTTCTTTTTTTATAAATAGCATTTTTTAATCCGTTTACATGAGAAACCATTTGATGCGTAAATTTTTCTTTTAGATTTATTGATGGTTCATTGGAGTTCAAATATAAAAAATCACAGTAAATGAAATTAATACCTATCTTTGGTTCGCCAGCCTTTTTGTCTCCAAAAAATTCCAACCAATTAATTATGGGGTCAATAGATTGTTTATTATTCAACCCAGACATAGAAAGAGGAAAGACAATGAGCCCCCAATCTTTTAGAGGTTTTATGTCAAAAAAATTATTTTCATCTACTGTTTTTGTTTTAACCATTTTTATCACTTCCAGTTTTTCCTTAGGGGTGCAATTATTTTTTCCAAGTAGTCTGCAACAGAATTCTTTAAGTCCATTGCATGCAATCTTCCGGATTCAAAGGCATTCTCCATCTCTGAGTAGTTTTCAAAGATCAAATCTCCTCCGTGTTCCTGTTTCCTTTTTATTTCCATCTTCTCAAATTTTGGAAATATGATAAGCTTTGACATCGACAGAATAGGATTGTTGGAGATATCTCCTTTATTGCAATAGGCTTTGTTGATTTTCGATTTTATGTCTTCTTTTTTGTCTCTTATTGAAATGAAACTCTCCTTGACAGAACTGGACATTTTTCCTTCTGCCCCTCTCAAACTGGGAATTATCGGCGTGAAAAGGTACACTGCCTCCTGCAGCCCAACTTCCTTCCCTTCATCAATACCGAGCATGTAAATCTTTCTTTGGTCCAAACCGCCGACGACAAAATTAACTTTCAATGCTTTTACATCCTCCACTTGCATTAGCGGATAAATTATCTGGCTGATCTTTGCATTTTCAACATCCCTGGCAACTTGCTGCATCGCCCTCAATCCTCTGCTTACTGTGATGTTGAGGGAAAGTTTCAAAATGTCTTCTATGTATTCCAAATCTTTTTCGAAGCTTGTTCCTCGGACGAACTCTGCTTTTAATCCGAGGGATTTGAAACCATTTTCCCATTGCTTCATCTGCTTATGTACAAAATCCCAATCACCTTTTTTATTCAACCATGTGTGCCAGTCAGCGAACATAACTTTTACTTTAATCCCTGCTTTCTGCAAATCCAAAAGTTTCATTATAGTTACCAAATGCCCAAGGTGAATTTCTCCGGAAGTTTCATAGCCGCAATAAACAGTTCCTTTCTTAAGAAAACTCGATATCTTTTTCTCATTTATTATCTCGGAAACATTTCTCCTTACAAGATTTATCTTCCCATCTTCGCTTAATTGTTTTGTCATCTTAAGAAAAAGAAAAATTTATTATTAAATGTTTTTATCTATAATAAAAGTTATAGAATGCATTTCCTGTAGGAGTTGGTTCAGATGGTGCCGGTTCAGAACTTTCAGTTGTTGTTCCACTATCGCCGGAACTAGAACCAGATTCTAAACTTCCTTCTCCAGAAGTGCTAGGTTCTGCAAATTCTCCTTCTGACTGTGGAGGAGGTGGGATGACTCCTTCAGGTGGTTGCTGGAATTCTCCTTGTGGGGGTGGAGGAACGTCTCTAAACTCATCTCGCCTAAAATCATCCTCGAAATTTCTTTGTTCAAAGTTACAAGAACATTCTCCGTTTGTGAAGTCCCATGCACCGCCCCGACTCAAACAACTTTGGGCACATTGCTTTTCTGCCTCCTTTGTTTGTCTGAACCTGTCATCAAAATTATTTGTTCCCTGAATTGCCCCATCATAACACTTCAATCTCTCCTCGGAATTTTGTATATCACGACAATTTCCTCCAAATCCAGGTCCGCCCGGTCCTCTATTTGGATTCGGGCCTTTCATCATCTGCTCGCATTTTCTAGGATCGCTTTGATGCTCTCCTGTCAATCCTGCGTCAATGCATTCTTGTGGTGCATTTTGTTGAAACATGAATTTTCCGCACTCTCTTGGATTTGTCAGTCCGGCGTCAATGCATTCTTGTGGTGCGTTAAGTTCGAACATTATTTTCTCGCAAATCTCTCTGCCTTGTCTTTCATTTTGAACATTTGCGTCGAGCAATGCTTGTTTGCATTCCTCGGGAGCGTTTGTCTGAATCATTATCTTTGCACATTCTCTTGGATTTGTAGCTCCTGCCTCTCTGCACTCAAACGGCATGTGCACATCAAATTGTGATTCCATCATTCCCCTCTCCAAACTGTCAAAAACACTCTGCAAGTGTTCTGGAAGTTCCGGCATTTCCAAATTGTCAAGTTTCTCGCAAGCAGCTTCATTCTTTTCTACTTCACAAGCGGTTGCCAAAGGTGCAGCTATGGAACACGTGTTGGCAAATTCTGTGAAAGGTATCTCATCACAAGCACATTGTTGTCCGGCAGTCTCAAAACACTGTTGCATAATTTTTCCAAACTTTTCCGCCTCTGTTTTCTGCTCAGCAGTCAAATCCTTATCAAGTTTTTTCTGCCAATTCGGTGCGTTATCACTTGTCTTGCAAACCCTTGAATATTCCAGAGGGTCAATCTTTGCAAGTGATTCGCAAAGTTCTTTTATTTTTCCTGCAATTTCAACTGCTGTCACAATCCTGCCTTCCCTCTCAATAACATCGTCGAAGAATTCACCTCTTTCTTCCTCAGGGATTTCACTTCTAATTTCCTTTAATGTGTTATAAATTGCAGATGCACTTCTTCTCGCTTCTTCCCTATCTTCAGGCGAAACTTCCTTTTCCAGATTATCGGCATATTCTTTGTAATTTTCAAGGGCTATCTTTGCTTCATCTATTTTTCCTTCCTGAATCATTGTCCTTATTTCGGCTATTTTTTTCTCTCTGTTTTCTATGTCACTTCTGAACTTACTTAGAATTTTATCCTCTACAAAATAAATTCCAGAGTCAGGAGTTATCCCACTCGTTACCTCTAACTCAACACCCTCCTCAAAATTGGATATGTCGGTCTCGGTATCTGAAGTTTCAGAAATATCATCATCTGTCCCGGGGATAGAGGTATCTGGAACTTCTATATCAACATTACTTGAATCTTCGATATTTTCAGTAATTTCACTTGTGTGATTTTGCGCAGAAATTCCGGCAGCAAGGAAAATACTTACTGTAAAAAATACAAGTAAAAACAAAACCTCTTTTCTCATTTGAATAATTAAATAAAAGACATTTATAAAATTATTGTGCAAAGAAAAGAAAGTTATTTGTTCTGTTCGAATTCAATTTTTCTTTTTAATGATTTTATATACGCGTCATTAGATTCCAGATAAGACAAAAACGCTGGCCACATTATTGGGTTTGACCATCCAATGCCTTTAATCCAGATTTCTGCAAAATTTTGCGTTTTTTCCATAAGTTTGACGTGCTCTTCCAAACCATTCCAATCTTCCGAATTTACATACATGAATGCTGTAAAACTCTGCAGTTGCAAAGATTCCTCGAATATAAAACACGTAAATCCAATAAGCCCAACATAGGCAACAAAAAGTGAAAAAATCCACAGGAAAGTTTTTGTTCTGCTTTCTTCTCTAAGAACCTCCATGAAAAATCAAAAGTAGTTTGATATTAAAAGATTATTGTTAATTATTTCCTTCGTTCATTTTCTCCCTAAAACCACTTCTTCAATGCCTCTTGTTTTTCCGGATCTTTTCCAAAAATGCTGTCAATGTATCTTTTAATCATTTCAAGATTTTGTTGCATATACTTCGATGGCTTGTATTTTTCCGCAAGTTCAATTGCAACGTCGAGGTATTTCTTTATTCCGCCTTCATTTACGGTGAAGATTATTTTCCCGTTGCATTTTATGCATGTGCCCTTGATAGGTGGGCGTCTCATTATCTCATTGCATTCAACGCACCTGAAAGTTTGGGTTGAGAACCTTCTCAGATTACCCCTCATGTCCTTTATGAAATGTTTGTCGATAACAAGTTTTGCTGTATCCGCAGTATCAACACAGCGGAGTTTTTCAACAAGCTGCATTTGATGATAAAGTTTGTCCTGCATTGTCGCGAGTGATTTGTAGGACGAACAGGTAACCCCTTCATTGATATCAGAAGTGTCATGGGTAAACCCCAAATTTACAAATGGATCTTCTCCTTTCAACAAGGCCTTTCTAACGTCGTGAAGTTTTATCGAAGAGGAATGCTTTCCCTGCTCTGCAAATCTGTACAATTCCAAGGGATATTCCTTCAAAAGTTCAAAATCCAGTATTTGGTCATCAACTTCTCCTGCGTCTATTTTTGCATTCAAAACCAAAGGTGCATCTTGGGTTCCTCCTCGATGTTTTGGAAGAAACTCTCTTGAAAAATTCAGAACAACATCTCCAAGAAGCATTATTGCAGCCTCGTCCCCGTCGCAATCTCTTCTGATCGCTGCGTGCATATACGGGCTGGCAAACAATCCCTGGGTATTTGTAAACCCTATGATGCGGCAGATTACTCCTGCACAATTGTGAGGAGCCATGCAAACTCCAAGCGTCCCGACCAAGTCCTCTCTCTTTGAAACATTGTAAATCCCTTTTATTCCATAAAGATTTTCAAGAAGTGAATCCACAAAATTACAGATTCTAATAAAAATTTCATCTGTTCTTTCTTCTCCGGATTCTAAGGAGCATGGAAGCAAAATATCATGTGGCTTCAATTCTAGAATTTGTTCGCTGTAGGTCAAATTCTCTCCAAAGATGTCTGTCCCATATCCGAGTTCTCGCAGTTTTTCAACGCTCACCGAAATTTCTTTTGGCTTAAAAGCTACCAAGGGGAGTTCTGTAGCGTCGATTCTCACAGTACCGTCTTTATTAACTTGCAGTCCGAAAACAGCACGCAAAATTCCTTTGCTCAAATGTTCAAGTTTATGGTCTGACGAGGAAGTGCCTCTTACTCCCTTAATCAAAGCAGGTGCTTCCTCTCTTCTCATTCCTATTTTGCTCAAGGCTTTTTCAAAATACTCTTTTATGTTTAACTCTTTTCTGGCATAATTGTAAACTCTCTCGTGCTCTGTGCATTTTTCCAGAGTTTTTTTTCTACAGTCATGACAATAAAACATTTTTTGCGTTTTTCCGTCGCAGTTTTCACACGAAGAGTAAATGGTTTCTTTGTTGCACTTCTCACAATAAAAGAGAGGGAAAGAATTATTCACTGTCCCCACCTCAACAGCGGCGTTCAAACTCCTCAATCTGCCACCTTCGCTACCTACGGGAAAAAGGATGTTTGGGCTGCCAATAAGCTTCCTGAGCTTTGCCTTTTCAGGACGCCCCATACGTGAACCTATAAAGCTTCCTGCTTTGTTTTTTATTTCAAATGCAGAAACACTATTGATAAAATCTAAAATATTTCCTTCATGAGAAATTAGTTTTTGTTTTAAAAGTTCCATCTCGTTCAAGATTTGTTTATTATCCTCCAAAACGAACGGGCTAATCCCAAGGTTTGCCAAAATGGCCTTGCTATTTTCTTCGGAGATCACAACATTTTCAATAACTACATCGTGTTCGATCCCCAAAAGTTCCAATGCTCTTTTACCGCCTGAAAACTTTTTTCTGTGCTCTTCTGTAAAGGGAAGGATTATTTTTTTTTCAATTTTTGAATGTTTCATCCATTCGAGAAAGGAGTCAAGATTTTCTCTTGAAATTTCTGTCCAGTAAAAAATGTATTCGGGATGCAGAGGAATTCCGAAATCCTTGCTGATTTTTATTGCCTCGTCAAATGAGACATTGGAAAAGTCTACTTTTGATTCTGGATTTTTTTCCCGGAGTTCTAGGTTCCACCATTCTTCGACGTAACCCGGCTTGATTAAGTTATGATTCCTGTTGCTAAGATCACTGAATGGAAAGAGAATATCTCCAAGATAAATTATCTCTTCCACGTCAGGATATATTTTTTTTGCTTCATTCTTGTCTTTTAATCTTCTTACACTCCCACTGAAAAGTTTGACAATCGGTCCGTCGATATTATCACATACAGTTATTGCACATCCTTTTGTGGGTTTTTCTAATTTCAGTTGAGTTCCTGTCGCAATAAAAGAATCCGTAATTGCCATTGTAGCAGGATGTATTGAAGCGGCGCTGAAACCACTAATTCTATTCCTCCCGTATCTAAATCTGAAAGCTCCCGACGCTGAGGGATGTCCAAAAATCGGACGACCTGCAACAAGTTCGTTCAAATATGTCGGAGAATTGTCCGACTTCCCAGTGTCTCGCCGCGAATGAATCTCACAATATTCCTCAAGAAAATTCCAATCGCTTATCTTGAACCCCTTATCTTTTAGGGAAGAAGCATACCTTCTTATCTTGGCGGCTTTTTGGGCCAAACCTTCGGCAATTGTTAAACAAAGACCTCCGCGAATGTAATTAGTATGCACTCTTTCGAGATTTTTGTAATTTGAAACTTCCACTTTTGTTGATGCTTCTCCGTTAACCTGAATTGGAATGTTCCTTGCAAGAAAATATAATTCCTCTTCTGTCGGAAAATATTGCAAGTTGGTGATTCTTTCATGGTAGTCCATTACTTCTATCACTGTTCTTTTCACTTCTTCTTCCCGAGGGATGTATTTTTCATAACCAAACAATTCTCTTAAATAGTCAATTATAAGGAGTGAGAATGCGGCACCTGTTCCTCCTGCGCTTCTGATGGGTCCTGAATAATAAGCAGACAAATATTTTCCCGAGGGTGTTTCGACGGCTTTTATTTCAGTAAGTCCTTCGATAGGAGATGAGACCACCCCCAGTGTAGTATATGCAAATGCAATTCTCGCTCCGGCTTCAATCGCCTGAATCTCTGATGAAAATTCACAAAATTTCCTTCTAGCAACTTCTTCGGCGATTTGCAAGCAAACGGCAGGATCAAGTTTCCCAAATTTTTTTTCAAGTTCCAAAATTCTTTCAGCAATCCCTTTGTCTTCCATTTGAGGGTAAATCGTGCTGATAAGCCCGACAACTTTTTCTGCCAGGCTTCTTGCCAAAGGAATCTCTACTTTGTCTACAGGATCATATCCTTTGCTCCTTGCGATATTGGCGATTTTATAGACCTCTCTGACCTTCGATTCAATTTCATGAAAATATTCATTGGTGTTCATTTTATTCTTTTTTGGAATTTATGCTCATTGATTTTTCTTTTTCGATTTCCAGTAATTTTTTATAATCTTCTAGAACATCGGACAGCCTGAATAAATCTCCCTCGACAATAATCAGGGGATCAACATACCTAAATTTTTTAATAAGATTCTTGTTATAATCTTCCAAATCTACAACAGAACCTCGTTCGAGCAGTTCAAATCCGCGACTTATTTTTCCATCGTTGGCTCCTCTAAGTAAAGAAAGAACAAACTCGTCGTCCTTCCATAAATCTCTGTTGGAGATAATTCCTTTTTTTAGCCCGTAGTCCAATATCTCTGCAAGAATTTTAAATCTGATTTTCGCTTCGTCACTACCCCAATGATAAACCTGGCATTTCAAAAAACTGAGTGCAAAAATTTTTGCGGCCTCGTATGAACTAAACGCCATTCTACCTCCGCAATTTATCAGGCTCTTAATGATATAATCAATCTTATCCTTTTCATTCTCCATAAAAATTTCCCTTATCGCATAATCAAACCTATCAGCGCACAAGTCAGGAACCTCATTTTCAAGAAGGGAAAAATTTTTCAAATTGATAATTTTCTTGCAATTAAATCCGTGCTTCTCGAGGATTTCCGGGATTTCAGAATTTTCTACAAATATCTGATGTTTTTTGTCTTGATAATCATCTTTTCTTGGGTCTCCAAATAACAGTTCCGTAACATGAGAAAACGCGGTGTGAGAAACATCATGTATCAGTCCTGCAATTTGCTCGTCCAGATTTGCATTTAGCCTTTTTAACAAAATCATCACACCAAGAGAATGTTCATATCGTGAAAATGTAGGTTCGCGGCAGTACTCTTCCGGAAGCCCTTGCTGAGAAATTTTCTTCAATCTTTGCACTTCATCTGAATTTATCAAGTCAATTAAAACTTTCTCGTTTATTTCCTCTTCGCCATAAACTCTATCATTAATTTTCATTTAAAATTTCCTCAGGATTGCTTTTTTTCTTTTCCCCTAAAAAATCCAGGATTTTTGTCTCGCGAGTCTTTAGATTAAACATCGGGACTTTGCAATAATCCGATTCAAATCCCATTTTCTCTTGATAGGGCATCAATTCTTCCCAGCAGGCGTTGGAAATGATCAGAATGTTGTTGTAATACGAAATTGAATTTTTGTGTGTATGTCCTGAAACGAATATGTCCGGAACAATACGGATCATCAACCCATCTTGTTCTGAAGGGAGATACTGATTTGAGGCATGTGTTGGAGCAATATGTCTGTTCTTCAACAAATAAGCCATGACCTTGTCGGGAGATTTTGATGCTTCTCCCTCTATAAGGCTTGGAATGTTATGAACATAGTAAAAGTAGGAAAAACCATGATACATCAAAACATTGAATCCCTCAAATGTTTCTGTTGAACCGATATTCACCAAGGAAGGATTCGGCACGAGAGTTACGTTCTCCAGATTATAGAGTGCCCATGCATATTTTTCGTCCAGTATTGGTTGCGGCTCCATTAATCTGACACAATCATGATTGCCAGGAATTATGATTATTCTTATATCTCTCCTTATCTTTGAAAGAAGTTCTGCCATTTTTGTGTATTGACCTTCAATGTCCTTTATTGCAAGCTCCTTTTCCTGATTAGGATAAACTCCTACACCTGCCACTAAATCTCCGACAATAAAAAGATATTTTATCTTTTTTGCTTCAGGAGTGCCCGGAATATTTCCGTTGAGATAATCAATAAATTTTAGAAAATTTTCTTCCATGAAGTTACGGCTTCCGACGTGAACATCGCTTATAAACAATGCCCACTCGTCATTCAGTGATTTTTTTCTTTCGAGTAAAAAGGCATCTGGGAGAATAACCTCGTCGACAAAAAGTATTTCGCTGTTTCCGGAGCCTTTAAATGCAACTACCGAATCCAACGGAAGATTCTCTGCATTTTGATAAACTTCCTTATTTTTCTGTGTGACTATCACTTTCATCCTCCCTGTCAAATCTTCAACTTCAAAAATAAGGTTATTATTTTTCGTTGTAGTTTTGTTGTAAATGATTCCTATGATTGAGAATTCCTGATTCGCTTTTGAAAGTTTGTTTATAGAAATTAAATTTGAAAGTCCAGGATGCTCCTGGAGAATTTTCCTCAGATCGACATATCTCTGGGAAAAGTGTTTTGAAAAATCTTTGACTTCTAGCTTTTTTGTGGGGGGAAGGCTAGAAGAGAGGACTTTAACGTTTCGGAGTTCATTCTCAGACACTGCTTGTTCATCAAGAATTTTTGGTTGATGACTCTCTCTAGAAATTTCTATGCTAAGTCCTAGGTTTATTCTCAATTTATCCAGATTGTTCTTCTGTTCATTTGGGAGAGAGGAAAAAACTTTGTAAACATGCTCGCGATTCTGACTGAAGATTTTTTTTGTTATTATCTTTTGTGAGGTCTGTTCCAGGATTTTTTCTAAAATAATCTTTACGGAATTGATATCATTGGCATCTTCAAAAATATTCAAGAGCTCCTTATCTATCAAAATCCCCTTTTCTATGCAAAAATTAATTATCTCTTTTGAATCCATCTATTTGAAAAGCGACTCTTCTATTATTTGTTTTACTTTATCAACTATTGGGGGTGAAACTGCCAGTTTAACTTCTCTCATCCTTCCTCCGCGCCCTTTTGATATGACTCTTACATTTATTATTCCTAACATGTCAAATTCCTGAATTACATCACTCACTCTTCTCTGCGTAAGAATTTCCATTTTGTCTCTTTCACACAACATTCTGTAATAGTTGTAGATTTCTCCCGTGAACAGTGAGTATTCTCTTTCATTTTTTTGGGAAAGTTTTTTTTGATTGCTTTTTTCCGAGAGTTTGATTATTGAGTACAAAACATACTGGAATTGCTTTGGCTCGGATTTTACTACATCAAGAATCTTGTCTCTCTCAATCTTTTCATTTGCAGCATCGATGTGTGCCAACAGAATCTTCTTGGAACCTTCTCTCTCTGAAAGTTCTCCTGCAACTCTCAACAAATCAAGGGCGCGACGGGCATCACCATGAGAGCGTGCCGCGTATGCTGCACACTTCTCAACAACCCCTTCATTAACCACATTTGGTTTGAAAACTTCGTCTGCCCTTTTCTTTAGAATTTCTTTCAGTTGAACGGCATTATAAGGGGGGAAGATCACTTCTTCTTCTGAAAGAGAGCTTCTTACTCTTGCGTCCACACTCTCTAAAAAAGTCAGGTCATTGCTTATTCCTACAATGGAAATCTGTGCTTTTGACAATTCCGAGTTTAATCTAGTCAGATTATACAAAAAGTCATCCGATATTTTTTTAACAGTGTAGTCAATTTCATCAAGTATCAAAACTACCAGTTGTTTTTTTTCATCAACTATCTCTATAAATTTATTGTAAACAGATTCTGTTGGTAAGCCAGTTGTAGGAACTTGACCACCCATTTTTCGTATCAACTCTGCTAAAATCCTGTACTCCGTGTCGGATACTTTTTTTAATTTGCAATTAAGATACTCTATTCTCAGCTGGAAGCCAACATCTTCTTTCACTCTTTTTAGAAGATGCTCTCGGACATGCTTTATTGAAAGTGTTTTTCCGGTTCCCGTTTTTCCATAAAGGAAAAGGTTGCTCGGCCTTTCACCCCTCAAAATCGGCGCAAGAATAGATGCTATTTGATTGATTTGCTCGTCGCGGTAGATTATCTCTTTTGGCTGGTGATTTATCTGCAGTGCAGATTTGTCTTTGAAAATAAAGTTTTTGTCAAAGGATTCAAATATTTTGTCTAGTTGATTTGCCATGTGTCACACCCTTATTTCCTATAGAAACTTAGGAAAATAAAAATTTATACTCGATATTAAACTTGAATGGTATATAAAGGATTATGACTACTAAAAAAGAAAGACACCAATGTTTCCTGTGGAAATGTTATTTTTCAAAGATTAGTTAGACGCGGGAAAAAATAAAATCAGAAGAACAAAGGGTAAAGTGAGAACAGAATGTGAAATGCAAAAAAAAGTGAGAGAGACATGGAGGTACAAAGGGAGAAGATAGAGAATCCAAAAACTCTACCTTACACAATAAAATTGACCTACAGTGATCCTACACAACAAGGTGTACGAATTATATAACACAAACAAACAAAGTAATAAGTTTATAACACAAAATAAAATTGTAGACTGGACAAGGATAATATAGCTATAGAATACCAACAGTTGTCTAATAAAATTGTATGATATGATAACAGTGTAATATAAATGGAGGTATCATAAAATTGTGTAGTATTAATAAATATATAATATTAATAAATATATAATATAATAAGTAATAAGTATATAGTATATAATATAAATTTTTTTAAATTAATAATAAATATAAAAAATTTGAATTTTCTTTTTAAACCTTTCCACACGAAACCGCGGGGTGACCCTTGTACTTTTTGAGAGGTTTATTTCTATTTTTCTTTAGTTTTCTTTATTTTTTTCTTTTCGGGACATATACAAAATTTCACAGAAAAGTTTATAAAATTCCAATATCATGATTTTAAATGAATGAAAGGAATCCTTTTAGTTCTATAACAGGAAAGATGATAGTTACAAAAGAAGGTAAGCGACTTGGATTTGTAAAGGATCTTACCTTTGAAACCAATTCCGGAGAGATAATCAACGTCGTAGTGAAGGATCCAACACCCTACACCAAAAACCTTAATTTGGAGAGGGTAAGCAATAACGAGATACTTATTCCTTACAATTCTGTGATTGCAATAGGAGATTTCTTGATAGTCTCAGAAGAAGACCTTATCTAAGCCGGATTTAAAGAACTCAACCTTTCCAAAAAGACAATTTCACATTCTATACACTCTTCAAACACAAAAACAGAGTTTTTCTTACAGAAATATTTAAAAACATTTTTCCTTTAGGGTTCCAATGAAGATTATCGGATTTAATTTTACCAAGGTGAATGTAGAGAAGGAATCAAATGACTTCAAGGATTTGAAAATCGAGAGTAATGTAGATATAGAGTCTGTTGAAGAGGCGAAGTCAGACATTATTTCAAAAGAAAGCCTCATTGAGGTAAGATTTAGGTACGTGATAAGTTATTCTCCAAACATTGCAAAGGTTGATTTGAAAGGAATATTGTTGTTGATGGTCGATTCAAAAGAATTTAAGTCTTTTATGAAAAGTTGGAAAGACAAAGAGATTTTTCCATCTGAATACAAGGTGATGCTCTTTAATGTTATATTAAAGAAATCAAACATAAAGGCTCTTCAGTTAGAGGATGAAATGGGTCTGCCCCTCCATATCCCCCTTCCAACAGTGAAGGACATAAAAAAATAGATTTGACCGAGAAACTTCTTCCGACTTTTATTAAACCTCTTAGTCTTGTTAAGTTTTTAATAAACTAAAAATTTATATAATTGGAAATAAAATTCTCTTCATGAAAATTTCCTGGCAAAAGAAAGAGAAGATTTTTGAGCAGATTCTGTCTCTTCTTTACTCATCTTCTCCAAGACCTTTATTCACCTCAAATATAGCTGTGGAGATAGCCAGAGATGAAGAGTTTGTTAAGAACCTGCTTTCTGAATTAAAATCCAAAAATTTGGTTGTTGGGATAAATAGGAACCCTAAAGGGATTCTGTACTCCCGAAGAATGCGCTGGAAGCTTAATGATAAGGTTTATAACACCTACAAGAGTATGGCGAGTTAAATGGATGAAGAAAAAATAAGGGATGCGTTTAAGAAGATAAAGGAAGACATGGATTTTCTTAATTCAGAGATTTTGTCTTTGAAGAAAAATTTAGTGGAGAGGGATCAGGAATTATCCGTAATCACTAAAAATATGCTGAAATCTCTACCTCTTTTAATTAAGCAAGATTCAACAAACCGGTCGGATTTTCAGACAGATCCAACAAATTTTCCAACAGATAACTCCTCTTTTAGGCCCCTAAACGGGCAAAATTTGTCTATTTCCACAGGAAATGATGGGGTTCCAACAGACAGACAGACAGACAGACAGACAGACAGACAGACAAGTGTCCCTAACGATTTAAGAAAAAACTCGATTGAGAAGGCGGCCGAGATACTTGATTCTTTAGATTACATGAAAAAAGAGATCCGGCTCAAATTTAAAAGACTTACAGAAAAAGAATTTTTAGTTTTTTCAACAATATACCAGATGGAAGAAACGGGTTTTGAGGTAGATTACAAGTCTGTTTCTCAGAGATTAAATCTTACAGAAAGCTCAATTCGTGATTACGTCGGTAAATTGATTAAAAAAGGGATTTCTATTGATAAGTCAAAGGTGAATAATAAGCAAGTACTTCTTTCAATTCCACCCTCACTAAAGAAAATAACTCCTCTTTCTACTATCCTCAAACTAAGAGATTTGTAATAGTTTTCTTGTTCACCGAATAACTTTTGTTTTGTGTGCATCTGAAGAAGATTATAACTTGTAGTGGGTAAAAATACTTTCTTTTATCTTATTTTTACCCACATAAGATCTCTCTATTTTTAATTCTCCTGCTAATTCTACTAAATTTTCCCTCATTTCTCTTAATGTTTTAAGTTTATTTCCTTTTTTTAACTCTCACTTTTGCCTTTTTGAGGAGTTTTTCTTTCATATTTTCAGGTATAAACACTCTTTTCTTATTATTTTTCTCCGAAGTTTCCATTATTAAGCCCTCACTTTTCTGTTTTATGGTATTAATTTGACCTCTTATTGTTGATCTCTCTTTTCCGAGTATTGATGCAATATCTTCATAACTCAGCTTCATGTCTGTGTTTAACAAAATCCAGAGAATCGCTCTTTCTGTTATTGAGAAATGTTCTAATTTGGGTGTTTGAACAGCTGTTTGAACAGCTGTTTGAACAGCATAAACAGCTGTTTGTTTTTTAAACACCCGTTTCGGTGTTTTAAACACCACAGGTGTTTCAGTACTTTCTTGACTTTCAAATGAATTTTTAATTTCATCAACGTCTTTCTTTATCGACGATAAAATATCCCTTATACTCTCGATATCTTTTTTATGCATTTCCTTGTGGGAGTTAAGATGCTTAATCCATTCTCCAAGATCATTCATGTCTTTTTTTACTAACTCAAAACTTTCCTTAACATCTTCCCTGACTCGTTCGACCTCTTTTTTCCCAGAAAACCACCAGAACATTATAATTTTTACACATCTAACTTTAAAAATCTTTTCTTTTCGTCGTGAAAAAAATAATTTTTAGGGTTAATGCTCTTCTAAAGAGAGCAATAAATTATAGAAAAATTTCTTCAAAAACATAAAATTTTTCAAGATTTTTATTTTAAACACCTGTTTAAACACCCACAAACACCTGTTTACCTTTTAAACACCCGTACATGAACTAAGCTGTCCTAAGTTCACAAAAAGGACAGATCACTCCTTAAGAATAATTATAATAATTTAAGAAGCAATTTTATTTTAATTTTTCTCATGGAAATTTCAAAAAAACAAATAACAGAGATAAAGCAAGAACTTGAAAAACACTCCAGTGTCGATGAGATTCAAGGTCAGCAAATAAATAAGTTACAGCAGGAACTTGCAAAGCAGAAAGAAAAAACAAAATTTGCCTTGGATCTTTCACTAAAATCCATAAAGGTCTTTGAACAGGAAGTAAAAAAACAGGTTATTACCGCAGTGGTTGCGGCCTTTGGTTTTTTGCTGGCACTTGTTTGGAGAGACACCATCGTGAACTACACGACCCATATAGTTGACTTTTTCAGATTTCCTGCGTCAGAATCTTTTGGAATTCTTTACTCGACCCTGATCACAACATTTGTCGCAGTTATAGGTATTGTTCTTGTCAGCAAGTTTTCTCCAAAAAAAGACGAGATCCTCAGAGAAATTCACGAAAAAACAATCTCTTGAGTAGATGTACTCAGGATTACTATATTTTCGGTTAGTTCCATCTCTCTTTAACTTAGGTTACCTAAGTTCACATATCACAAATTTTTTAAATCCTACTTTTTAAGATAAAGAATGGGACAGTTTGCAGAATATTGTGGAAAACTTGCAGAAACAGATGTTAGAAGAGCCTTTGATGAAGCCACAAATAGAATAGTTGAATTACAGAACAAACTGGCGGAAAAAAATGTAAAGAGCCTGCTTGCATCCCTAGTTGAAATCGATTTGAAAGCAGGAACACTCTCATTTAAAGGTGCACATATAAAAGAAAGATTTAAACAATATCAAGATTATCCCACAACGGGAAATCTCTACACCAGTTTGGGTTTTTATGCAGAGCTTCTTCAGAAAGAGGTCAATTCTCTTCATTAAATTTTTTCAAATTTATCCTTTGAGTTGTTCACTTAGATAGTCTAAGTATACAAAAGTCTCCAAAAATAAACTCACACATAAGAACTCCACGCAATTTATACTGTATGAATCCCATTTTGCCCTTTAGGCCCTAAAAACCCTGTTTTTCAACGTAAAATTTATATACTTAGTGTCCTCTTAGGTAACGTGCACCTTAACTTTAATGGTCTAAGTTCACACTAAAAAGAGGAAAATGGCAGAAAATTCAAAATCACAGGCAGCAATTTATATTCGCGTTTCAACAGAAGAACAGGCAAGACAAGGAATTTCTCTTTCAGCACAGGAGGAAGCACTAAAAAATTATGCATCTGCTTTAGGTTATGATATTTTCAAAGTTTATAGGGATGAGGGAAAATCGGCAAAAGACATTAAAGGAAGACCTGAGATGAGAAATCTTTTGGAAGATGCAAAAAACAGAAAAATCCAGGCAATTTTTATTTACAAACTTGATAGGTTTTCACGTTCATTAAAAGATTTGATAGATACAATTGCAAAGCTTAAGGAGTGGGGAGTAGATTTTGTTTCCCTTCAAGATAAAATAGAAACTACAAGTGCATCAGGTAAACTTATGTTCCATATTATTTCAGCTTTTGCAGAATTTGAAAGAAATGTCACCGGAGAAAGAACTAAATTCTCTCTTGATAAAAAAGCTAGAGAAGGAAACCCCATCTCAAGGGCGCCCTTCGGCTATAAAATAGTTGACAAAAAATTAGTTCCAAAAGAAGACTCTTATATTGTAGGAGAACTTTTCCAGGAATTTTTGAATAATAATATCTCTCTCACCCAGTTATCAAAAAAACACAATCTCTCAGTTAATGGATTGAAAAAAATTCTAAAAAACCAAACTTATCTAGGAAAAATAAAGTTTGACGGACAAATTCATATTGGCTTCCACCAAGCTTTGATTTCCTCAACGTTGTTTAACCATGTTCAGAAGAAGTTGAATGAGAGGGGGATTTGTTAAGGTATTTCTAAAAGTTTTTTTATAATTCTTCTACTACCTATTTTGATTATCTCTAACTCATCCGAGTCTGGCAGATATCCATTGTGAAGAATCCTTGATCTTAAATCCCAGAAAGCGTTGTTAATTATTACCCCTACTTCATCAATTCCTAGCAAAGACAATCTTTCTTTAAACTTATGTTCTTCCCAATTCAGTTTTTTTCTGCTAATTTTTTATTTACCACCATCTCTATTGATTGAAGGAGCAATGTCGCAGGTCCCCACTCATCATTAAGCAACCTTTTTTCTTTCAAAATATTTTTTACTTCGTCAAATTCGTGTATTTTGTTATAAATCTTCTCTCTTAATAACATCTCCTTGTTTATATGAATAAAATTTATTGAGTTTAAACTCATCGCACATTTGTTAAGACTCATTCTTATTTTTGATCTATGAAATGAGGGAATAATTTCGCTACCTCCATCACTATCCGATTCTTTTAGATTTTTTATTGATTCGAACATTTCTTTAAAAGAATTTTTTACATTAGTGATATTAAATTCCCAAGCGATTGTTTCTATATCAGACAGTCTTTTTTTTAGAAAATTGTTTATAACTAAAAATTCGTTTATTTTTTCAGAGAAATTTTCTATTTTTTCATAGCCTCTTTTTTTAGGATCGTCCATCCTCACAATTTTTTCATCAATGTCTACACCAATTTTTAATAGGTCTCCTATTAACTCAGTAAATTGACGAGACATCTCTTCTTCCATGAATCTTGGAATTTTCTCAAATTCTTAAAAATTTGTATACTTAAAAAATTATTTCACTTTAAACACGGCAGTTACGCTCGCACTGACTTCCTGCTCGCTTGGCGTTATGCTCGTAGCCGCTTCTCTTGCCTCGACAGTGTCTTTTCCCGTCGACGATGCAAAAATTTGCCAGGGCTGGTAATAGAAATCGCTTGTTGAAACAGAGACCAATTTTCCAAGCTCTTCGCCCGCACCTTCTGCAAGTGCTTCTGCTTTTGTTTTTGCGTCGACTGTTGCTTGCTTTATCGCCTCTGCTTTGTATGCATTCTGCCTTTCCTGGCTCAGCTCAAAATTAATGTAACTGATTCCCGCTCCCGCATTAACTCCTGAATCAATGACTTTTCCAATGTTGCTTCTTTCATCGGCAGGCATTTCTACTTTTAACGAATGAACGGCAACATACCTTGTTATTGTAGGATTTGATTTTGAATAATCATACTCAGGATAAACGCTGAAACCCTGCGTTTGAATTTCCTCGTCGCTGAAACCCCCTTCATTCAGGGAATTTTTCATTGCCTCAACTATTTTTGAATTTTCATCGCTGGCTTCCGAGCTGGTTGTTCCGTAGGTTTGCACGTTGAAGTAAACAGATACTATGTCGGGCATTGTTTTTATCGTCGCGTATCCGCTGGAGCTTATCGTATTTGAAGGATTGAGGGAATTCCAATAAAACATTCCCATTAATGAGAGCAAAATTATTCCCGACACGATTATCAACGTTATTGCAACAGAATCGTTGAGTTTTTTCATAAAATAAAATGTATTTGGGTGTTCAAAAATCTTTCTCTAAATCTTTACTCGACCCAAACTTTCGATGTAAGCAGCCCACTCTTTTAGCGATATGCCTTCCCATTTACCGCCTTTTTTAATGCAAAATTCGTAAGGAAAAACTTTGGTTGAATCTGCAACCATGTCGAGATAGCCTCTTCTCTCGACGGTGTTTAAGGGACAGGCATTCCAGTTGGGAAAATCACCCTCTTCAAATTCCATATGACATGGACTAGCCATGTTTATAACCAAGCCACATTGATTGCTCCCTGAATCGCCCATTACACCATTTGACATCCTGAACCCGTAAAAAGGACATTTAGTTCTCGGTTTGGTTGGGCGAGGCAGGTAAGCCTCCTCAATTTTTATCAGCGTCGATTCCATTATAATTATTTTTTCTTAAAACGATGTGCTGGGCGCAAGTCGTGTTTGCTTATGTTTTTTTCCAAATGACCTATGGGAAAAGGCCTTCTGTTTGATAGGAAAATCATGTATCTCCAAAAAATGTACCATTGAGTATTCCATACCTCGCTTAAATTGGAAAGCTCCTTTGATCTTTTTCCCTTTATGAGAGTATAAAAAAGATTCAGAATTATGAAAACATAAACAAGCCACTTCCAAACAGCCATCGTGATTCCAGAGATAATTCCAATCAAAAGTCTCATGAAAGCTTCTTTTCTCTCGCTCATTTTCCAATCAGCAAAGATAAGTAAAAATGTTTTATAAAACTACCTAAATGACTTCTGCCTTTTTCTTCTGGCTTTGCTGTCTCCGGGTTTGTATGTCTCTTTTCTTCTCACGTCGGCAACAAGAAGATTTCTGTCATAATTCAAAAAGGCTTTTGTGAGTTTTTCCGATTTTGAAAAATTGCTTATTGCTCTTGCCAATGCAAGCCTGGATGCTTCTATCTGTGATTTTTCTCCTCCGCCATGAACAGTTATTACAACATCAAAATTAAGTTTTCCCAAGACCTCGTTGGAAATCCTCAATGGCTCCTCAATTTTCAATTTGTCAAAAAAAGAAAGCACGTTGTAATTTTTTTTGTTTATTGTCACTTTGCCCGAGCCTTCTTTTAGCACGGCCTTGGCTATTGATGTTTTTCTTTTCCCCGATGTGACTATTTGATTCATTCTGTGTAGACCTCCTTGACCCTTATAAATTTCATTCTAATTTTTCCCTCAAGATTAATTTTCTTTGAATCTTCAAATTCTTTTGGGGTACCTTTGTAACATTTTATCTTTTTGAATGCTTCCTTGCCTCTTCCTCTGCTTGCGTGTGGCAGCATGCCTCTTATTGCTCTTCTCACAATCTGCTCCGAAGTTCTGGAAATTTTTGGTCCTTTTTGTCCGCTCCCGACTTTATCTCTCTTCTCCTTGTATTTTTTTTGAATATCTTTTCTGTTGCCGGAGATTATAACTTCTTCGCAATTCAGGACTGCGACTTCCTCTCCGCCCAGCGCTTTTTTTGCGGCAAAACTTGCGATTCTTCCAAGAACAGCGTTTTTTCCGTCGATGATTATTGTCATTTTCCAGTATTTAATATCCGTATCCCCTTTGCTTGAGGATTTTTTTTAATTTCTTCAGATATCAGTGAAAATTCAGTTTTTGAGCTCGAGAGTTTTTCCATAGCTGCCTTTGAAAAACCCATTGCAATAATCTTTATTTTTTTCTCAATGTTTCCTTGGGAGAGAACCTTTCCCGGAACAAGAATTGTTTCTCCTTCCTTTGATGCATCGTTTATTTTGTCAAGATTTATCTCCATTCTTTTTCTTCGAGGATAAGAGAGAATGTTTGCAACATTCAGCCACGACGGATTTTTCTTTGATTCCAAAATATCTTTGATAAAATTCGCATTTGTTTTTCTTTTCAATTGTTTTGAAATTTTTGTTTTGCTTTTCATTCTAAAAACCTACGGTTTTTTATCCCTCAAGCGACTTTCTTTCTTTGCCTCCGAAGAAAGTCTTTACAAGGATTTACAGAGAAAAATTCTTTCTCTGCTATCGCGTTAACTCGCAGATAAAAAGCACAGAAGATTTGGGTTTATAAAGTTTGACGTTTAGCGAGAAGTTTATGCATAATTACTATGTGGGAGAAAGCTCAGAAAATTGAAAATTTTCTAGGACTAAAACACTTCACGCGACTCTGCATCACACAGCTTGTTTAAGTGATTCGAACCTTCACGGTTCTCATCCCCTATTATTTTTGCTTCAGCGCAAAAGGAGGAGAGGTTATCCTAAGGAGAACGCCTTTCTCCTGGTATGCGGGAGAAAGGATTCGAACCTTCGCAAGCACTAAGCTACTGGAGCCTTAATCCAGCCCGTTTGACCGCTCCGGCACTCCCGCATAAAAAAGAATAAGTTTTGCGGGTTAAAAAGTTTTAGAATCAGATTTTCTTGGAGAAATCTTTAAGGTCGCTTTTCAGTTCTTCAATTGACTTTTTGAAGATTTCTTTTGCAGGAATCTGCCCGAATGATTCAATACTTATTACAAGCGAGTCTTTTGGTTCAATCTCTGCTGTTGCACCGGCCTTTCTTGAGATTCCCTCAATGATGTCTGTAATTTCCTTTTTCCCGTCGTCAATGATTGTTATCTTGTTTCCGGATTCTTTTATATTTACTTCAGGCAAGATGTCTTTTATAGCATCTTTGAACTTTTTATCCATTGAAATCTCCAAGACCTTTCTGTAGAACATTGTTCCGGGTGAGAATTTTGAATGCTCTGAACCCATTCCAAATCTTGTTGTTGCTTCAAGTTCAATTTCCTGCCCCTTGTTGAGAAAAGTTATAGGCATATTTTTGTAAATAATGTCGACTCCCTTGATGTCTTGAGAATTTACATATCCTTCGTTTTTTACCTTGAGTTTTGCAGTAGGTGTTTTTTTATCACTGACCTTGTTGGATGTTATGGGTATAAGTCCAAGACGATGTGCTATTGTCTCATCATAAAGAGGAGAATCATTTCTTGAGATTTCAACTTCATCAATTGCAAGTACGGGAATTTGGCCCACATATCTTCTGATTGAATTTGCCAACGGCTCTTCAATTTCTGCACTGAATGTTATCGTGTTCTCATCGTTTTTTATTATTTTCATTTTTTCTCCGATTTATACTCTTCTTCCTCTGCGTCCACCCTTTTTCTTAGGACCTCCGCGAGGAACCCTTGTTGTGTCAAGTATGTTTAGAATTTTAAACCCTTCTCTTGACAAGCTTTTTATTATTGCGCTTGTTCCAGGCCCGGGTGCAGGGTTCCTTGTCTTTGCCCGAATTCTTACATAAAGATTTCTTATCCCAAGGTCCTTGATGTTTTCAGATATTTTTTTTGCTATGAACATTGCTATTGTTGGATTTGCCTTTAGTCTGTCATGCTTTGTCACCATCCCCCCTGTTACTTTTGAAATTGTTTTTCCTGACATATCTGTTACATGAACAATCGTGTTGTTGAAAGAGGTGTATATGTTCACAACAGCCTCATACTCTTTCTTTTTTGAATCTTTCTTTTCCAATACTTCCTCATCTCCGGATTCAATTTCTTGTTTTATCATTCTTCGTCCTCCTTTGCATTGCCCGAGGATTGTTTTGTCTTACCACCATTAATTTTCAAAGTTATTGCATTTTCCAGTTCAACTGGAACAACATATGATGGGCTGTCGATTGTATTGCCGTTCACAAGAACTTTTTTGTGAACTATAAGTTGTCGCGCCCCCTTCGGAGTTGTCGCGAGTTTTTTTGCCAGAACAAGAGTTTGCAATCTTCTCTTGAGATAATCTTTCTTGTCCAATGAAAGAACATCCCCGATTGAATTTACATTCAACCCTATTTTTTTCAGGCGCGCAAAAAAAACTTTTTGCTCATCGGGATTGGAGGAGATTAAGTCTTTTGCCCTTCGCCTCATGATTTTTACCTTCTCTTCCGATTTCCAGATTTCCTTTTTGTTTTTCAGCCCGAATTCTTTTTTTATGTTTTCCTCTTCAAGTATTCTCGCCTTTTCAAAACGCTTCTTTGGCCTCGAATATTGCTTGTGTTTTCTTTTCATTTATACTCCTGCCTCTTCTAACATTTTTAGATATTCTTGATAATTAGGATGAGTTGTTTCATACTTACCAATTTCATCTCTAAAGCACACTTCAAATCTACCATCATTATCAACTCTCCAAATTCTGTCTACTGCAAAAAAACTAGAAATTTTATCTTCATTTCTCACCAAAAAATACAACGCCCCTACTCCAGATTCACTTAAACTTATTCCTAAGAGTGGTCCGGAGAATCTGTCATTATTAATTGAAACATCAACAAGTTTTACTATGTCTCCCTCTTTAATTTTCAAAGCATCACCATTATTTTCAAGATGAACTATTTCCTTTCCTGTTTTGGTTTTTTCTATACTTTTCATTTTATTTTGATTTCTTTTTTATTCCGACGCTTTTTGCCCTGTTTCTTCTGAAATTTCCCTTTGTTCTCTGGCCTCTCGACGGTAATCCAAGAGTGTGCCTGAACCCCCTGTAGCTCTTTATTTTTTTTAATCGTTTTATGTCAAACTCTTTTTTCAACTCAAGATCTGTGCCTATGAGATGTTTTCTTTCCCCGGTTTCAAAATCAAATTTTCTGTTGAACAAAAATTGCGACATTTTTGGATTTTTCATGAACTCCGAGATTTTTTTTATGTCTGCTTCTGTGAGAGAACCTATCTTTCTGTTTTTGTCCATGTCCAGGTTTTTGCATATCGCGTTTGAAACCGCCCAAGATATTCCTTTTATTTTTGTAAGCCCTGGAAAAATTTTCATGCCTCCTTCTATGTCTGTCGACAAAATTCTGACTATTCTTTCTTCAACTTTTTTATCTATTTTTTGTTCCATTTTTTATGTGAAAAGGTGATATCTTTCGTCTCCTGTTAGTTCAAGGAGTATTCTTTTTTCAATTGTCTTTTCAGGAAATGGGAGATTTGTTATCCGTTTTTTCATCTCTTCAAAGGACTCAAAGTCCTTTTTATTTCTTTCCTCTAGTATCCCCTTAACATATTTTTTCCCAAGTCCGGGAAGAAGCTCAATTTGGTGTATTCTTTTGTTTATGGGCTCTGCCTTGTTGAAAAAAGCCACAAATTCCTTTTCTCTTTCTTTGACTATCTTCTCAATAAATTCCTGAAGTCTGTCCTTTGCCTGTTCTGTTATTTTCTCATTCTTTAATCTTCCGAAGATGTAGTATATTTTGTCTCTCTTGCCGTCGCCAATGTAAACTTTTTCCCCTGGCTCAAGCGAAATTCCCCTTCGAGGGATAAGTTCCAGCAGAACTAATTTTGATTCCCCAATTGCCTGGGCGATTGGCATCATTTTCTTCTCTAGAGGATATCCGTTTGGTAGATAATCTAAGATTATTGCGTGTTCTTCTTTTTCCATTTTCCTTATATGAATTGTTTAACTGTGTCGAGTATTTTTGATGTCTCATCTTCGCTTAAATTTCCAGTAAAAATTTTGTTTAATTCCTCTCCTGTTTCGGGAAGAAAATCTGTTATCTTCACAGTCTGCTCTTCTTTTAACTTCATTATCCCGAGATCAGAGAGTTTTTTTCTCATTTCTCGCGCATCTTTCGCAGATATCTTTGTGAATTTTTTAATGAAACCTGCCGTTTCTTCGCTTCCGCCGGATTTTTTTATCAATTCTTCCGCTTCCGCCATGCTGAGCATTTCTCTGTTCTTTATCATTTTGTCTCAATCGGATTGGCATTTATTTTTTTTAAATGTATTGGCATTACGATGAACTTTTTGTCTCTTTTTTTCCCGTTTATCCTGACAACATATGCCTTTCCAACTTTTCCGTCAATGACTCCTGTTTGCCCATGTAATCTCCCGGGAAAACTCGCTGTTACTGATGGTTTTTTTATGACGGCAACTATTTCTCCGTTTTGGAATTTTTGAAAGTGCTTGCTAAAGGAAACTCTGGTCTTGTATTTCAATTTTGTTTTCATATTTTACTCACATAAATTTAATTTAAAAAGGTATCTAAGAGTGGGGCTTTGCACAATAACTAAACCACTTTTTGCGCAAGAATTACTTAATATGCAAAGCCTAAGAGTGGAAAAGTATTTTAAAGAGAATTACGTTTTGTTTAGATGAAAGACGTTATCGCCCTGAAAGATGTCTGGAAAATTTACAAGGAAGGCGAGGAAAACCAGGTTATCGCCCTGAAAGATGTTAGTCTGAAAATATCAAAAGGAGATTTTATAGCCATAATGGGTCCGAGCGGTAGCGGAAAAAGCACAGGTATGAATCTCATAGGCAGCCTGGATGTCCCCTCAAGAGGGAAAGTTTTTTTGGATAGACACAACGTCTCTCATTTGAGCGAATCTGATTTGGCCCAGGTAAGGGGCAAGAAGATAGGATTTATTTTTCAGCAGTTCAATCTAATTCCGAATCTTACTGCCAAGGAGAACATCATACTTCCAATGATTTTTCAGGGAACAGAAGAATGGGAGAGAGAAGAAAAGGCACGCGAACTTTTGAACCTTGTGGAACTTCAAGACAGGGAAGATCACTATCCATCTGAGTTAAGCGGAGGACAGCAACAAAGAGTTGCAATTGCGCGGGCTTTGGCAAATGATCCCGAGATAATTCTTGCGGACGAGCCTACCGGAAATTTAGACACAAAGACAGGGGTAAAGATAATGGACTTTCTTTCCGATATGAACAAGAATGGAAAAACAGTAATAATAATTACGCACGAACCCGAAATTGCGCTGAAGCATGCAAGAACAATTTACTGGATGAAAGACGGGCAAATTGAAAAGATTACAAGAAAAGTGAAAGGAAAATGGAGAAAAGTAAAAAATGAAAAATGAAAGATTATTTTATCCTGTCATTAAAAAATCTAAAACGCAGAGGAATTAGAAGTTGGCTTACGCTTTTCGGTGTCTTGGTGGGGGTTGCGGCAGTTGTTGCTTTGATTGGCCTTGGAAATAGTTTAAAGGACACCGTCAACGCGCAATTTGACATTGGTTCGACGGAGATTATCAGCATCGAGGCGGGAGGGATTTCTGGTTACGGGCCTCCTGGAAGTGGTGTCGCTAAGCCTCTGACAAAAAAAGGTTCGGAAGAAATCGGCAAATTAAATTCTGTAGAAGTTTCTATTCCGAGAAATATAAGAACGGTGAAAATGGAGTTTAACGATAAAGTTGTTTTTAGCATGGCGGCAACAATTCCGGACGATGAAAAAAAGGATTATGTTTATGAGATACTTGATCTAAAGACCTCTTCCGGAAGATTGATTGAAGATGGTGAGAGAAAAGTGGTTGTATTAGGAAGCAATTTTCTTGACAAAGAAAAAAACGGATTTGAGAAAAATGTAAAAACCGGCGATAAAATAAAACTAAACGGCGAAGAATTTAAGGTTGTAGGAATATTGGAAAAAAAAGGAAGTTTTATTCTTGATGGAAGTATCTTGATCAACGAGAAGGATTTGGAAGAGCTTGTCGGTTATGGCGATGAAGTTGATTTAATCGCGGTCAAAGTATCAGATAAAGAATTTATGGATGAGGCAAAGGAGGACATTGAAAAACTCCTCAGAAAAACTCGCGATGTTAAAATGGGCGAAGAAGACTTTCAGGTTTCAACTCCTCAGGCAACTTTAGAGTCAATAAATCAGATAATATTTGGCATACAAATTTTTGTTGTGTTGATTGCCTCTATATCAATATTTGTCGGAGCAGTAGGTATAGCAAATACAATGATGACTTCTGTCCTTGAAAGAAGAAAAGAGATAGGAACAATGAAGGCGATTGGTGCAAGAAACGAACACATTTTTTATCAATTCTTTATCGAGGCAGGGATGCTCGGTGCAATGAGTGGTCTCCTTGGAGTGCTCCTTGGAACAGGAGCAAGTTACCTTGGCACACGTTTGTTAAATAACTTTCTTGGGAGCACGGCAAGCCCGGATTTTGATTTCACTTTGATTTTTTTGGTTTTGGTTGGCAGTTTTTTGATAGGTTCTATTTCGGGAGTTGTGCCTGCGATGAACGCCGCAAAAGAAAATCCGGTGGGGGCTCTTAGAGCATGATAAGCAACGAAATAATGCGATACTCTTTGGAAAACTTGAAAAAAAGAAAAACGAGAAGCATATTGACAATATTTTCAATATTGATCGGGATCACAACAATATTCATCTTTGTAAGTTTTGGATTTGGATTGTACAATTATATTAACAGTTTTGTGTCAGATTCATCTGCAGACAAGATTACTATTCAGCCACGAGGCATCGGTGCACCTGGTTTGGACGATACATTTGCCCTAACAGAAGACGATTTGAAAGCTGTTGAAAAAACGTCAGGAGTTTATGAAGCGTCGGGGTTGCGTTTTACAGTTACAGAAATCAGTCAGGGTAGCACAAAAAAATATGTTTTTGCATCAGGGCTTGATCCTAAAAAGGAACTCTTCACAGAGTTAAGCAATGTGGAGATATTCAAAGGAAGAAATCTAGAAAAGAACGAAAGAGGAAAAGTTATTCTCGGCCACAATTATTTGGTAGAAAACAAAATTTTTTCGAAGGCATTGGACATTAACGATAATATAAAGATTGAAGGTGAAAATTTAAAGATAGTCGGGTTTTACGAATCGTTGGGCAATCCACAGGATGATTCTTCCGTTTATATGACAAACACGCAATTCAAGGAAATTTACAATGATTCACGAGGGTACAGTATGATAATTGCCAGAGTTGATACAACAAATATTCCACAAGTGATAAATAATGTTGAAAAAGAGCTTCGCAGTTCTAGAAATCTGGAGGAAGGCAAAGAAGATTTTTTTGTGGCCTCATTTGAAGATCTTCTCGAGACATACACTTCTGCACTCGGATTTGTTATAGGATTTGTAATCTTGATTGCACTAATATCAGTTATTGTTTCGGCGATAAATACCTCCAACACGATGATTACCTCTGTCCTTGAAAGAACAAGTGAGATAGGTGTTCTGAAATCTATTGGTGCTAGAAATATAGAGGTGTTCAATCTTTTCCTCTTTGAGTCTGGAGTGTTGGGATTTATCTCGGGAATTTTGGGAGTTCTGGGAGGATTTTTATTTACGGAAATTGCACGAAAAATTCTTTTTAATCTTGGATGGAGTTTTTTGGCACCATATTATTCGGTTGAGTTATTTGTAGGATGTGTTTTATTTGCCACAATAACCGGAGCAATTTCTGGTGTAGTGCCTGCAATAAACGCATCAAGAGTAAATCCCGTAGAGGCATTGAGACATGAGTGATTTACTTGTGGTGATGCAACGCCTTCCTTTTCTTTTCCCTATGTCTTCTGTAAAAATAATATGCCACTGCAAGAACAATCACCACTCCTACGACATAATAGGTAGTCGGGGTTTTCTTTTCTGATTCAATCTTGTTGTAGAAAGGTGCAGAATCAAAAACAATTACCTTTTTCAGTATTCTTCTTTCATTTATTGAATCTGTATAAGTCAGGGTTATGTTTATCTCTCCGTTGTTTGCAAGCGCGTCAAAATCCGCCGTGGTGTAGTCATTCGAATCAAGAGATCCGATGATGTTCGTGCTCGTTCCTCTTACAACAATGTTGTCTTGTGAAGGAATGTACAATGTAAGTGCCTCCACGTCATTTTTTCCGATATTTAGGATTTCAAAAGTTATCTTTCCCGTGTTTGGATTATAGTTTTTAATGAACACCTCAAAATCGGTTTTCACATCTTGGATATTTAGATTAAGTTTTTCAATGGTATAAGTCCCGGATGGGGCACCAGAAGACCTGTACCTTACACTTATCTCTTGGTTTCCATCTAAAGCATTTGCATCAATCCTCACTTTGTAAGGAATTTTTAGATAAGAAGAACTGTCTTCGACAAATGTTCCTGCTTTGACGCTGACACTTGCAGATACCCCTGGATCAAGTTTTAGAGGATAATTCTCGATAAGTTCAAAATAGACGTCTTTGCAATCTGGATTTTCAACACCTGCTAACTGAAATACAATTGTTACATAATCACCGGGAATTGCCGGATAAGGATCTTGATTTATCAGTGAAGCATCGAGATTGCAGACAGCGCTAACATTGCTTGAGAGAAATATGATCGCAATCACTAAAATAAAGATACTTCCTTTCATATTGTAAACTATCAACAAGTTTTTATAAAACTTCCCCTCAGAAAATTTTATAAACGAACTTAAAGGATAAATATCATGATAATTCCAATTCGTTGTTTTAGTTGCGGAAAGCCAATAGCCCATCTATGGGAAAAATTCAAGGAAAAAACCTCTTCGGGAGAAGACGTAAAAAAAGTCCTTGACGAATTGGAATTGGAAAGATACTGTTGCCGAGCAATGTTTTTGGGGCAAACAGATTTGGTTGAGTTGGTGGGAAAATTCAAAAAAAGCTAAAACAAGGTTTTCTTCTTGTAAGTTCTATACTCATTTCCAAATTTTTTTTCTAGCAACCCCTCTTCCATGCCGATTCTTATTGCTAAAATCAGCGTTAAGATTATCCAAAAAATCACAAAAAAAAGATTTTGAGTGATTACAATCCAACTAAAAGAGATTATTATATGCCCTAAATAAATCGGATGTCGCACTTTTTTATAAATTCCTGTTTTTATCAATATTCTTGGTTTAGGGAAAATTGAAAAATTTTTGCCGAGTTCAATTAAACCGAAAGACCATGTAAAAAATCCCAACAGGAACAAGATTGATGATATCGCGAAAGAAATATTTAAACTAAAATTAGTCACGAGCAAGTAAGTTGAGACACCTGAAAATATTACCAGAAAAGGTCTTTTGATCAGATAAAATATTTTTTTCATGTCCATAAATTGTTGTTTAATTCGTATTTCAATTTTGAATCATCCAAAAATCCAGAACAAACACAAGGATTTTTTGATTTTTCAGCAACATTCTGCGTTTTCAACCTTCACCCCTGTCCTTATGCGGCCTTGGAATTTCCATCTGTTCTTGTGCCCGCAACTTTCGCATTCAATTGTTACAAAATCATTTTTTATTGTTATGCTTGAATTCCTGAACGGATTGAGACATTTCTTGCAGAACAATTTTCTCTTGTGCCCGAGTTTTATGTTATGGCTCATTGCAAGTTTTTTTATCTTTTTTACTTGTTCTGATGTTTTGTGTTCTATGTGGTCAAAGAAGTCATTTATCTCTGTCAACGCGGCGTTTCTTGAAATTTTTTTTGATGGCATTTTAATTTGAATAATCTTTTGCAAAACCATATTCTTTTTGAGAAGGCCATAAGTCATCCATGATATCTCCTTTTATCTTTCCACCCAGTATTCTTGCTCTGGGATTTACATTCATCTTTTTTATAATTTCAGGCAAAAATTTAAAGAATATTCTTTCTGATTCAATATCAATCCCAAAATCTTTTCCGATGTAAAAATGGAGATCACCTTCGTTAGTCACATTACCTCTTACAATTTCTGCGAATATTGGATCATTCAAATCCTTAATCCATCCTTCCTCGACAAACCATTCCCAGTGATGTCTCGGGTCATTAGATTCATCTACTTTTAATTGCCCATCTATAATGGCATACATTCTTCTGCATAAATGCCGGTTGCGGATATGTTCACCTATTTCCTTGCTAAATATTTCTTCATTCATAGAACCATAATAATTCTTTATTTTATAAATTTAAAGAATATGAAAGACAGCTTGATGAGTTCGCGCATTTTCATGCACTACCATCACCAACATAGATTGCTTAACTTCTGTGTTCGGAATGGGAACAGGTGTTTCCAACCTATTATGACCGTCTTCAAATCTATCTTGTCACCGGGTTTTTTAAACCTTTCCAAGCGCCAGACAGGATTTGCAAGAACACGAAGTTTTCTTGCAAACTTTCCTATCCGAATTTCTTTAAACTGATTAGAAATCCTATCTTTATTATGAGCGCCCGAGACAGGATTTGAACCTGCGACCTACGCATCACTTCAAATTAATTTTAGGAGTGCGTCGCTCTAATCCAGACTGAGCTACCCGGGCAAATGCAGGAGAGAGGATTCGAACCTCTGAACCTACTAAAGGACGGGATCTTGAGTCCCGCGCGTTTGACCACTTCGCTACTCCTGCTCAACAATTCTTAAGATAATTGGTTTAAAAAAGTTTTACAATGAAACAACAAAAGAAAAACTTTATTAAACAATTTTGTACTATTCTGTTTGGGCGCTGGTAGTATAATGGTAGTATCTCTGCCTTCCAAGCAGATGGTCCGGGTTCGAACCCCGGCCGGCGCATGAAAAAATGAATACACAAAATATAAAACAGAAGATTATAAAATTTCACGACAAAAACTACAAATTGCTGCTTTTGTTGCCGCTGTCAGTTTTCCTCCTGTCGATTTTTTATTTGTTTTCTTTTTACTCTGCAAATAATGATTTTATCTATAAAGATTTTTCCCTTTCAGGAGGAACTTCCATAACAATACAAGGAAACATAGACGCTGCGAAACTTGAAAACGAACTTTCATCACAGCTTGAGAACCTTAACACAAGAGAGATTTATGATTTGATTACTAGGGAGAAAACAGGAATAATAATTCAGACATCTTCGGAACAAGAGATGACTAAAAAAATTCTTGAGGATTATGTTGGTTACGAACTGAATGAAAAAAATAGTAGTTTTGAGTTTATTAGTGCCGGACTAAGCGAGAATTTTTACAAACAGCTTATAATGGCTATACTGGCTGCGTTTCTTTTCATGGGGATAGTTGTCTTTATTATATTCAGAACTTTCATTCCCTCTATCGCAGTTATCATCTCGGTTATTGCAGATATAATCATGACCTTGGTTTTCGTTGATATTCTTGGGATAAAAATGTCTGCTCCGGGACTTGTTGCCTTTTTGATGTTGATAGGTTACAGCGTGGATACGGATATCTTACTGACAAACAGAATTTTAAAGAGACACGAGGGCACCGTAAACAGAAAAATATTCAACGCATTCAAGACAGGAATATCCATGACTGCGACTTCCATTCTGGCAATATTATCTGCATTGTTTGTTGTTAGTTCTTTTTCAATTGTCTTGACCCAGATATTTAGCGTTTTAATTATCGGGTTGTTCTTTGACATTTTTAACACATGGGTTACAAACACGTCTTTAATTAAATGGTATGTGGAAAAACATGAAAATTGATTTTACCTGGAGAATCTGGCTTTTGATTGTTATTTTGTTACTTTCATTGCTCTCAATATTTGGTTCACCCACAAAAATCTTTCAGGAGGGAGTTTTGGTTACAAGTGTCGAATCCAATTCAACAGCGTCTAATGAGGGTTTACAGAAAGGGCAGATAATAGAATTTGTCGATGGAAAAAAAGTAACAAGTTTGGAAGATTATCTTTTGATAATGAATCAAAAATTTCCTTCGGAAAATAATTTAAAGACAGTAATAAACACCAAGGACTCCGAGATTATCTTTTTTACAAATGATTTTCCTGAAATAACAGTCTCTGAGATTCCAAAAACAAATCTTGTAACAGGGTTGGATATTTCTGGAGGTTCTCGCGCTCTCGTAAAGCCGCAGGATGTTTCTCTTTCGTCTGAAGAAACTAATGACTTGGTTGATTTGATAAGAAACAGATTTAATGTCTACGGAATAGAAGATGTTTCAGTTTCCAAAGTATCTGATCTTTCTGGAGATGAATATGTAAGAGTTGAAATAGCCGGCACAACTCCTGAAGATTTGCGTGCGTTGATATCTGAGCAGGGAAAATTTGAAGCAAAAATTGGAGAGGAAGTCGTTTTTGTCGGTGGAGAGAAAGACATCACTTCTGTGGCTCGTTCAGGTGAGCAGGCAGTCATCGAATCCTGTCAAAAGTCAACGGAATTTTATTTTTGCAATTTCAGATTTACAATCTTTCTGAGTGAAGATGCTGCAAAAAGACATGCAGACATAACCTCCAAATTGGGAACTAACTCGTCGGCAGACGGGAACTATCTCTCAAAAAAGTTAGACCTTTTCATAGATGGTAAACTTGTGGATTCATTGTTTATCAACGAGGGACTAAAAGGACAGGTTACAACGCAGATTTCCATTACAGGCTCTGGATTCGGAGAGACAGAAGACGATGCCTATGAAGATGCTTTCAATAGCATGAACCGTTTACAAACAATTCTAATAACGGGAAGCTTACCTTACAAATTGGAAATTGTCAAACTGGACACTATTTCTTCGTCATTTGGAGATGAGTTTTCAAAATCAATCCTCATTGCAGGAATTGTTTCATTGTTTGCAGTCTCCATTTTCGTTTTCTTGAGGTACAGGAACTTCAAATCTTCTCTCGCCCTGATATTTACAAGTATTTCAGAAGTGATAATAATTCTTGGAATAGCGTCGTTAATAAGATGGAATCTTGACTTGCCGAGCATTGCAGGAATTCTGGCCACGATTGGAACAGGGATCGACCAGCAGATAATAATTTTGGATGAATCAAGGGAAAAATCCTCCAGTATTAACTTCCGACTAAAGCGCGCGCTTGTGATTATTGTTGCCGCTTACTTCACAGGACTTGTTGCAATGATTCCTCTTTACTGGGCTGCGGCAGGATTTTTCAAAGGGTTTGCCCTCACGACAATAATAGGAATAACTGCAGGAGTTTTGATTACCAGACCTGCATTTTCAGACATTGTCAAAAAAATCCAAAAGGACTGATAATTCTTCACAAAACTTATAAATTCACTATTCTTGAAAAACTTGTGTAACCGAGCAGATAAGATACTTAATTAGAAGTATAAAGATTGCTCATTGCAAGACACGATGGAAAAAATGGACTTAATCATAGATGTAGATGGAGTAATGACTACGGGACAATTCTTGTATGACTCGAAGGGAAAATCTCACAAGATTTTTGGACCTCATGACGCAGACGGGTTGAAGTTAATCAAAGATAAACTCAATATTCTTTTCATTTCCGCCGACAAAAGAGGATTTTCAATTTCAAAAAGAAGGATAAAAGACATGGGCTATAAGATTCAGCTTGTTCCGGACGGGAATAGATATGAATGGCTGAAGAAAAATTTTGATTTTAACAACATGATTTTTATTGGAGATGGAATTTTTGACTCGCAGATAATTAAAGAGTGCAAATTTGGAATTGCTCCCGCGAATGCAAGAATTGAAGCAAAAAGATGGGCAAAATATGTGACTCCTTCAAAATCAGGGGAAGGCGCTGTGTGCGACGCCTGCATAAAAATAAACAAGGTTTTTTTGGAAAAAAATGAAATATAAAGTTTGTATCCTTGCAGCAGGCGTAGGGAGTAGGATTGGCGCACTTTCAGAAAATGTTAACAAAGCGATATTGCCAATAAATTTCAAGGCAGTTATTTCTCACATAATAGAAAAATTTTCAGATGATGTAGAGATTGTTGTTGCAATTGGACATAAAAAAGAGACAATAATTGATTATCTGAATATCGCACATCCTGAAAGAAAAATAACTTACGTTGAAGTTGATAGGTTCTTGGGGCCCGGAACAGGACCCGGTTACTCTTTGTTTCAGTGCAAAAGTCATTTACAGTGCCCGTTCATTTTTTTCGCGGCAGACACACTTGTGCTGGAAAAAATTCCAGAGCCGGATGAAAATTGGTTTGGGATTGCTCCTGTCAAGGAAACTGAAAAGTATTGCACTGTCAAGATAAAAAATAACTTGGTTTATCAGCTTGATGACAAAATAAAGACAAACAACAAATTCGCATTTATAGGACTTGCCGGAGTGAGAGACTACTTGGACTTTTTTGAAGGTTTGGAGAAAGATAAGGAAATAAAAAGTGGTGAAATCCAAGTTTCAAACGGTTTCAACAGATTGATAAATAACAAGCTGGTTCCTGTCGGTTTCACGTGGTTTGATACGGGAACACTTGAAAACTACAAAGAAACAAATGAAAATTTTTCAGGAGGGGGCAAGGAGTTCGACTTTAGTAAGAGTAATGAATTCATTTACTTTGTAAACGGAAAAGTTGTGAAATATTTTTCAGAAAAAGATATTGTTGAAAAGAGAATAATCAGGAGCAATTATCTTAAAGGATTATGTCCTGTCGTTGAATCAAAAAAGGGAAATTTTTATTCATATAAAATGATTGACGGGCAGGTTCTTTATGATGTCCTAGACAGGCAGATAGTACGAGATTTTTTAAGGTGGTTGAAGGTTAATTTGTGGAAGGATATTAATCTCTCAGAAGAAGAAAAAGAAAAATTCAGAAAATCCTGCAAAGAATTTTATTATGATAAAACTCTCGAACGTTTGAAAAGATTCTATGAAAAGACAAGAATTGAAGATTCATGGAGCAATGTTAATGGAGTTCAAATTCCACCACTAAAAGAACTTTTGAATAAGATAGATTGGAACTATTTGGAGGAGGGCACACCCGTGAATTTTCACGGAGACTTGCAGTTCGATAATGTTTTGGTTACACGAAACAATCTCAGCAACCTGAATAAATTTATCTTACTGGATTGGAGACATGAATTTGGAAAATCTTTGGATTTTGGAGATTTATATTATGATCTGGCCAAACTTTATGGGGGGACAAATATTTCATACAAGTCGATAAAGAAAGGAGAATTTTCATTTGACATATCTGGGGACAGTATCTATTATGACTACAAGATAAGTAATAATTTGATAGAAGCAAGAGAAGAGTACGAATCTTTTTTGACAAAACATGGTTTTGATTTGGACAAAATTAGAATTATAACTGCTTTGATTTTTTTGAATATGAGTCCCTTACATCAGGAACCCTTTAATTTGATGCTATACTTTATGGGAAAAAACAAGCTTTATTACGCCTTAAATAATCTGGAAATGAAGAAGGATGTGAAAAAATGATTAAGTCTAATTTGGCCGTAGGACCAATGAGCTCAGAAGTTATCGAGGCTGTTTTTAGGGTTTCGCATTATCAAAGAAAGGAATTAATGCTAATCGCTTCAAAAAACCAGATAGACTATGATGGCGGTTATGTGAACAAGTGGGATACAAGAGAATTTATGAGTTTTATAAAATCGATGAGAGAAAAATATCCGAATTCTCAGGTCTTAATTTGCCGAGACCATTGTGGCCCGGGCTTTAATGGAAATTTTGACTTGGAGAATGTTTACAAAACAATTAAGTCAGATATTGAAAATGGATTTGATTTAATACACATAGATTTTTGCCATTTCCGAGGAAGCAAGGAAGAAATGTTAAATGAGTCAAAAAAAGCAATAGAATATTGCCTCAAGTTAAATCCTAAAATAATGTTGGAAATAGGAACAGACGAAAATGAGGGAATAAATTTCAATGTCTCAAACTTACACGAACTTGAAAGAGAGATAGATTTTTTCAAAGGATTTTGCAAGCCTGAATTTTATGTTGTTCAAACAGGAAGTCTTGTAAAAGAGATAAATCAAGTCGGCAATTTTAATAGGCCCTTCATAGAAAAAGTAAAAAAGATCTTGGACTCGAAAGGTCTGAAACTAAAAGAGCATAATGCAGATTATCTCCCAAGAGAAGAAATTGAATTAAGAAAGGGAGTTGTAGATGCCATGAATATTGCCCCTCAATTAGGAGTTATACAAACAAGTATTATGATATCAAAGTGCTTAATTTACGGGATAGATTTTAATGATTTTATTGAGGAGGTTTATGGAGGAATGAAATGGAAAAAATGGATGCAATCAAATAGTGGGGAAAATAAATTTCTCTGTTTGCTAATTGCAGGGCATTATCATTTCGGCTCGGAAAAGTATAAAGAGATAATGAAAAAATTGGAAGAAAGAGAAGACATAAGAGAGAGTATAATTAATGAGATGGTGGAGGTAATAAACCATTATGGATAATTGTTACGGTTTAGAAGGAAGAACGATGCTGATAACAGGTTCATCTAGAGGAATAGGTGCGGCAACAGCACACATGGCTAGAACTTATGGGGCAAGGGTGGTGTTGCACGGAAAAACAGAATCAAAAAGATTAATCAATCTTGCTGAAGAGATAGGTTCCCAGTATATTTTCTGTGATGTTGCTGATGAAATATCTGTTAAGAGAGGGGTCGAGAAAGTTGGAAGAGTGGATATCTTGATAAATAATGCGGGGATAAATCTCTCGAAACCATATATGGAACAAACAGGGAGGGATTGGAGGAAGACTTTGGAAACAAATGTTTTAGGCGTTGTCAATTTTTCAAAAGCAGTAATGCCACAAATGCAAAAAAGAAAATTCGGAAAAATAATTAATATGTCTTCTGTTAAAGGATATGAATACTTCCCTGGGAGCTGGGCTTATGCTGGCTCAAAAGCATTGATTATTGACTTGACTTCAAACATGGCGAGAGACCTCGCCCCTTATGGAATTTTGGTTAATGCTGTTGCTCCGGGATTTACAGAAACAGACATGACCACCGCAACACTAACTGACAGAACAAGGAAGCAGTTGGAGCAAGTTCCACTTGGGAGAATGGCTAGGGCAGAAGAAATTGCCGAGATGATACTCTTTCTTGCTAGTGATAAAAATACTTATATGACTGGACAAACATTGAAGGTTAGTGGAGGGTTGTAATCAAAAACACAAATGCTTATATATGGGGCTAATGGAAAAATAAAATGAGCGAAAAAGAAGATTGGCTGTATAACATAAATGATGCTAAAATTGTAGTTAAGCCATGGGGTAGAGAAATATGGTTGAATTATCGTGCAGGAGAAGAGGTAGGAGAAATTGAGAAGAGATATGTTATGAAAATGCTTGAGATTAATGCAGGAACGAGAATGAGTTTCCAGCACCATAGCAATAAAAGAGAGATAAATTACCTTCTTGCAGGCAAGGTGGAAGCGTGGTATGAAAACGACAGAGGAGAAATAGAAAAGAGAATTGTTGAAGCAGGAGGATTGTGGGAGATTATCCCGCCTAAAAAACATAGAACTATTGCCTTGGAAGATTCTGTAATAATTGAATGTTCCACCCCTGAAGTTGACGACGTAATCCGGCATGAGGACGACGTAGGAAGAGGTTCTGGGAGAATACCTTCTGAGCACAAATCTTCTTGAACAGCAAAACTTATAACTCTTAATATTTCTGTTTTTTCATGATATTATATTTTGATAACTTGATAATAGACGAGCCGTGGCAAAAAGGTCATTATTTGGATTTTGAAGACATAAGAGATTCTAAAACCCCTTACAAAATGCCGAGCAAGATTAACATAGCTCTGTACTCTTTAATTAGTTATGCGGAAATTTCTTGGACTGATGTGGTCATAAAGTACGAGATTAACAATGATCCTCTAGCTAAGAAAAGAAAATATTTTGAGAGAGAGGTAAAGAAATTATTTCCAAAGAAGAGATTACATCTAATTTATGGAAGAGGAGATTGCCAGGAAAAATTTCTAGAATCTTTAAAGTTGATAAACTCCCTTGAAGATGAGTGGGTTTTTTATACCGGCAACGTTGATCATCCCTTTATTGCACCCAGCAAAAAAATTTTGGCATTATGCATTAATGAATTAAAAAAACTTAAGAAAAAACAGGAAAGAAATTTTTTATCAATTTATCCTAGCCATTTTACAGAATTTTTGAATGCTTCAAAACCATTGAATCCCGTTCACGAACTCTCAAGACCAAACTCTAAAGTATTAAAGGAAACAGATAGTTTCCTTATTTCATCTTTTCCTGGAGGGATATTTGATTCAATACAAATAATGCATAAAGATTTGTTGAATCATTTGTTCTCTTCAGAGAAAATGAGGGGGGTCATAAGAAGATCAGAAGAAGTTGCAAAATTCGTGGAGATTAAGAATCAGGTAGTAATATCTCCAAAAAAAGAGATAATGGCTCACTTTGATGGTTACTCACATACGAAAAAATACGGCTATTTTATCCCTTCGGATTTGGTGCCCCCATTGTTCATACCTCCCGGATTTTTTGAAAAGAAAATAAAAATAGCATACGGTTATGATGATTACAGAGAAGGATGGGTTAACATAAATCCTTCAAGCAGATTTTATTCTTTTCGCAACAAAAAAGATGGAACAGATTTGATGATTACACTTGACGAGGTTCCTTTGTTCTGGAAAAAAAGAATATCAAAGATTGACATTAATCCTCAAGCAGATTTGGAAAAATTGAGATTAACCAGAGAGCAAAAACTTCAATTGATAAAAAATCCTTGGAAATCAAAAGGAAGGATATTTTACTATTTTTACAGAAAAAGAATATGGTTAAGGACAAAAATGAGGTGGAGTATTAAACGCGTCCCGCGAATATTTTTGAAACCATATCTCTTCTTATTGAACATTATTGTAGATGATTATTCAATATTAAAGAAAGGAACTTATGTTAAAAAAATAAAAGGATATGAAAATTAAACAGGAAGAATTGGAGAGAGTATTGAAAAAACAGAAAATACTTTTTGCAATGTGGAGCGCATCTAGTAAAAATGAAGCCCCTTATCAGAATTACTATCTTCCTTTGAAAAATATATTTGGAAAAACAATATTGTTTGATCCAAGAAAAGAGAGGTTTTCTCGTGGTTCAGAAAAAATGAACCAGATGTTCTCTAGTTTAATAAAAAAAGAAATGCCTGATTATATTTTTTTAATAGTCGGGAGGGACGAATTGACAATACAAACGATGGCGGAAATAAAAAAAATATCTCCCAAGATCAAGGTAATCGCTTTTGTTGGCGACGATGATACTGAGTTCGAGACATTAAAAAGATATCAGGCTTTATTTGTAGATTGTAATTTTATAGCACAACCAAATTATGTGGCCGAATATAAGAAAGAAGGCATAAAAAACGTTTTTCCCACTATCAGCATAAATACAGATATCTTTAAGCCGATAAAAACGAAAAAGATTTATGATGTAACTTTCATTGGACAGCCCTCCAAACCCAGATTAGATATCGTGAGATTTCTCTTGGATAAAAAAGTTAACTTGAAAATCTTCGGAAGAGGATGGGAAAATTATCCCGAATTCCGGGATGTTTATCTTGGTTCTCCGGATTCAGAAAAATTTGTTAAGATAGTAAATCAGAGTAAAATAAATTTGGCATTTTCTAAGAACCGTTATGGGAAATTGCATTTTAAAGGAAGAATTTTTGAGTTTGCTGCATGCAAGTCCTTTAGCCTCGTCGACTTCTTTTCAGGATATCTTAAATTCTTCAAAAATAACGAGGAGATTGTTATGTTCAAAAATAACGAGGAATTGTTAAAAAAGATTGCATACTACCTCAAAAATGAAACGGCGCGAGAGAAAATTGCCGAAAAATCTTACACTAAAGCGATAAAAAACCATAACATCTCACAGGAGTACCAAAAATTATTCGGTAAAATGTTGGAGAATGAGAATGTTTTTTCTTCAAAGTTAATAAAATCAAATAAAAAAATGAAGATGATAAAAAAAGAAGAAGTAAAAAACTTTGATTACGTTAAAAAAATTACCGAAGGATTTGATTACATTTGTTTTTCATCTAACGACTCGGAAAATATGGAATATCTGGAATATTTGCGGTCTCGCGCTATGGATGTTACAAAAAAACAGATTAGCATCTGTGATTATTATTTTTTCGACAAGCTACTTGGGAATTTGCTTCTTGTCGATATGCTTAAGTCGTTTAATGAATTGAATTTAGAGGAATTTGAAAGATTAATAATCCCTGAGCAGATTGCTGTTTCTAGAGAATATCTTTTAGAGAACTATCATGATTTCGAGAATCTACTAAAAAGAAGAAAAAACAAATTTTTCCGTCGTGATATCATGTCTTTTATCTCAATCCCATTAGTTAAAACAACAAAAATAGGAAAACTGAACTACCCTGTTTTTTCAAATGTGTTTCAAAAGATATTTCTATTCACTGTTTACTCAATGATTAAACAAAAAAACCTAAAGGTTATCTTCTATGTCTTTAGGTTGTTGGCAATAAAAAATGTCGGCACATTTACAGCAAAATTCTTCTTTAGTTCTTTATTCAAGAGTGAAAATTGGAACAAACTAAGAATGTAAGTTCACAATTCTTTTAAACCAATTGGCTTTATGTTTAGTAGGTGAAGCATGAAATTTAACATTCAGAAAAATTTGTCTTTGCTAGCGGCGAAGAATACCCTTTACAATTCTCTTTCGACCTTCATATCAAAGGTAGGAGGTTTCGTTCTTACAATACTTCTTGCAAGAATGCTCTTGCCCGACTTGTTTGGAGTGTATTCCCTTGTCCTATCGATAGTTGTTATTGTATTTTCATTTATTGATCTCGGTATTGGTGAGGCTGCAATTAGGTACATGTCAGAATCACTTGGAAAAAACAAAAGAAACGAAGCTCTTTCTTATTTTTGGTATTTATTCAATGTAAGGTTTATTCTGATTATCTTCGGAGCATTGGGACTATTTCTGTTTGCAAAGCTTTTTGCATATGATATTTTCGGCAAGCAGGAGATTGTAATACCCCTTTTATTTGCAATATTTTTCGTCTTGGTGAATGCGGTGAGAAACTTTTTTGGAATTTTGTTCTTTGCATTAAATGATCTAAGAGATGTCCCATTTGTTTATACAATTTTACACGGTTCAAAGGTTTTGTTTTCATTTATTGCCTTGTTGCTTTTTTCTGGCGTCGAGGCTGTTTCTGCGATATTTGCGGCATTTGCGGCATCTTCCTTTGTTTCTTTGATATCAATAATAATAATCTTGAAGAGAAAAAAATTCAGATTTTTTCCGAAGAAAAAAATTAAATTTAACAAAAAGAAGACATGGGAATATCTTGGATTTATGAGCATAATCAATATATCGTTAATAATGTTTGGTTCTGTTGATACGTTAATGCTTGGAAGGTTTGTAGACACTTCTTATGTGGGTTATTATCATGCGGCCTTTTCTGTTATAATTTCCTTAGTTGCTATTTTTACAATTTCAGGAATTTTCCTCCCCATATTCACTCAGGTTAACGGAGACAGATTGAAGAAAGCAATATCAAAATCAATGCGATACACATTGATAATCTCGGTCCCGTCGGTTGTTGGAATTTTATTCGTTTCAGAAGAAATAATAAGTTTTTTTTACGGAAGTGAATACTCAAATGCAGTCGGTGTTCTATTGGCTCTCTCCCTCATACTTTTTGTAACTCCGATATCATCACTTTATTCAAATTTGTTAAAAGCAAAAGATAGAACCAAAATCCTGGCAACAATAACTGTGATGTCTCTAATATTAAATGTGGTCTTGAATTATATTCTTATCACATACTTCTTAAAATTTAGTCAAGAATATGCAATAATAGGGGCTGCCTTGGCCACAGTCATAAGCAGAACATTCCTTCTCGTCGCAGTTATGGCTGATGTTAAGAAGCAATTTAAAATGGCACTTGACAATAAACCTCTTTTGAGGTCAATCATTGCCTCTGCAATTATGGCATTGGTTTTGTATATTTATGAAATTTTATTTACTGAAATTGCTCCAATCTTCAGCATTTTGGAAGTGATTATAGGAGTTGTAACCTACTTTTTTGTGATGGTCGTAATAAAAGAGGTTAATAAAGAAGATTTAAACTTGTTAAAAACCACGTTGAAGAACTATTAGTTTGTTATAACTTCCTTTTCAAAAAAATTAATCATCTTCTTTGCAACATTTTCCCAAGCGAATCCATTATCTCTCAGCCATTTTCTGTAATTTATTTTTTTAGGGTTTTTTATTATTTCATTTATCCTCTTTACATTATCTTCATTTTTAGATATTCTGTTTAATGGGAGCATTGTTCCTCCTCCTTTGTTGTTACCAATGACTATCGGAACGCCAGCCGCCATCGATTCATTCCAGGAATTGTTATATCCTGCTTGAGGGGGCACGCTGATAAAAACTTTACACTTGTTGTAAAATTCATTCATTTTGTTGGAAGGGATTCCCTTTGCTATTGATAGTTTTAAATTGTTTTCAATTGCAATTTTTTCGAGTTCATCTTCCGAAATCATCTTGTATTCATCCCCCTTGTCTGTCCAACAAAGACAATCTCTTTTTCTCTTTAATGGCTTAAACTTACTGAAGTTTACACCTCTGTAGATTAATGTTGCTTTTGGAAACCTTTTCTTTAGGTCATCCCCTATAACAATTAATTTTTCTCCCATCATTTTTCCCACAATATTTTGCAAAAAAATCAGCCAATTTTCTTGATGACCACAAAAACAACAGATGTGATTTTTTTTGAATATTCTTTTTGGGAAAAGTAAAGGAAAGGCAAAACTCCAATCTTGGCTGAATATAACCTCATAATGATTTTTATTCATAAGTTCCTTCACTTTTTTTCTTATAGGGAATATAGATTTCCACAGAGAATAAATTTTCATGTCATCTTCCCTGGACAAAAAGTCTACCTTGTGCCCAAGTTTTTCCATCTCTTTTGCAATTTCTTCGTTTGCATTTCCTACTCCTCCTGGAAGACCGCGACGCTGGTTGAAATTTTTAAGTATTATCAGAATTTTCATTTTTTATTAATTCCTTGTAAATTTTTTCATAAATGATCACTGATTTGTTTAAATCAAAGTTTTTTAGTATTGTCTCTCTCGCCTTTCTACCGATATCCCCTTTTGATTCCATGGCCCCCTTTATCTTTCTGTAAATTTCTTCGGAACTGTTCTTTTCTGCCAAAAAACCGTTTTTTCCATCTGTAATGAACTCAGATATCTCCGAGACATTGGTTGACAGGACGACTTTTCCGGTTGCCATTGCCTCAAGTATTTTTGCAGGAGGTGACGCGCAGGTTAGGAATTTTCCTTCGTTATGTAAATCTATGACTAAATCTACTTCTCCCAGAAATTTATTGATATCCTTTAGATATCCTATATACTCCACTCTTTTTGCTATTTTACCCAAAAATTTTTCATCAAAACCATACTTTTTAAGATCGTCTCTCACTTTTTTTTCAAGTATTAATTCAAATTCTGTTTCTTTGCTTACCTTTTCTAATGCGCGCAGAACTTCCGGGAGATGGTTATAGTATCGTGAACAATAAATTCTCTTTATTTTGCGATTACTTTTTTTTATGGGCTTGAATTTTTTGGTATCGATTCCATACGGAATGTTCCTCGTCCCCTCCACGCCAAATTTTTTTAGATGATTGTAAATTGTTTTTGACGGAATTATTATCAGATCAAGATTGGAAAATTCTTTCTTTAGATTGTACTTTCTCATATTAAATTCCGGGTCTCCAAGAAGAGTCATTATGATGGGAAAATTACTGAACATATCTAAAAATTTTAAGTATACTCTTGGTCTAAAACCCTTTACGAATATATTCATGACCTCAATTTTTTCCTTTTTTGTTATCTTAGTATATGTTCTGTAAAAACCCCAGTAGCTCATTATCCTGCACACCTTGTAAAGGAATCTTCCTACTTTTCCATTTCTTTCCACAAGGAAATTGTATAACTTATCCTCGTAGTTAAACCATCTATAAAATTTTATTCCGTCTATAATTTCAAACTTTCCATACCTCTTGTTCCTTATTCTGTCTATCTGCTTTGTTAATACGACCACATTGTGACCTCTTTCTTTGAATTTTTTTGCATAAGACAGGGCAATATTTCTCGTGCCTTCAGCAATGGAGTTTAAGTTTCCCCCTTCAATTAGAATATTCATTTTGTTATCTCAAAGACAAATATATTTTTTTATACTCTTTTGCAATTGATGATAAGCCCCTTTCTTTTAAATATCTTTCAGACTCTCCTTTCATTTTTTTGTAGTTTTTTTGTTTTAGTGCTTCTTTAATTATTCTAGGAAAATCCTTTTCATTTTTTACTGTTTTTATACAACCATATCTTTTTTCTATATCCTTGAAAAAGGGAATATCACTGGAAACAACCGGGGTTCCCGCAGCCATGGCATGCGCGAAAATCCCGCTTCCTATTCCTCCGCGGTATGCCTGCAAAACAAAATCTGCAGCTGAAAAATACACCCACCATATTGGCATTTGATCACTTATTGGTTTTATATCAAACCGGACGTACTTCTCGGATTTTTTCTTTTTAACAAATCCTTCCAAAAAATTTAGATATTCCTTAAGTCGCTGTTTTTTTCTGTCATTGACGGGGATGGGGCTGGAAACAACCAACACAGTTTTTCCGATCTTATCAGCATATTTTAGAGGGATGTCTGCTCCTGAATCAGGGGTTAAATTTCCTATTACAAGATACACATCCCCGCTTAATTTTAATTCCTTCTTTGCCTTATCCTTAGGTATTTTTTTTACATTTTCAATAATGCCTTGTGGTACTACGATTATTTTTCTGCTTGAGATATTGTACTCCTTTGTCAGGATGGGGACAAAGAAATCAGAGTGGACAATTATCAAATCAGAGGCCCAATTTATAAGTTTATTTTGAGACAAGTATAGCACTCTTCTTAAAAAAATCTTCAATTTGTTTTCTTTGAATTTTTCTTTTTTGGAAAGGATATTATGCATGGTTGTTATTATTTTATTGTTTTTGTTAAATCCCAGTATCAAATAAACAAGGAAAAAAGGAAGTCCGTAATAGCCAAGGAGATTATACTCGTGTTGTATGTGGACGATGTTATATTTTTTTAATTTTGGAATCATTTTCAGAAAAGACATCGGACTTCCGGCTACATAAGAAACATCCTCAATGTCTGTTTCGGTTTTTTTTATATTCTCTGTTAGTGTAACAGAATAACCGGATATTGCCCTTTCAGATTCTCTTGTCGGAGAAACCATCGCTATTTTCATATTCATCAAGAATCCCCTTTATTTTTTTTAACAAATCTTCTGATTTGTGGAGATTTCTCTTCCAGTAGTCAATTGTTCTTTTTAATCCTTCTTCCGGGAGAACTGTTTGTTGCCATCCAAGAATTCTTTTTGCCTTTGAAGAATCCAGGACAAGATATGGTTGGTCAGAAGCCAACGGTCGATAAGGATATCGCGGAGGGTACTCTCCTAAATGAATTTTTTCCAAGGGAAATTTTAATTGTTCTGCGATTTTTAAAACCCACTCTTTGTTTGTAAAACCTTTGCCTCCGGCAATGTTGAAAACGTGGCCTTTGGCTTCTTGAGAATTCATTGCAAGCAGATATCCATTCACGTGATCATCAACATAGATATAATCTCTTACCGAGTTTGGAGCACCGATGTAAATATCATTCCCTTTAATCATTTCTGTTATTAGATATTCTGTAAAAAAACTAGGATCATACTTTCTACCAAAAGAATTGGATGTTCTCATTATAACCACGTTGAAATTGTAAACAATGTGTAGCATTCTTACATACATATCTAATGCTGCTTTGCTGACAGCGTAAGGACTTGAAGGTCTTAATTCCAAATTTTCCTGGAAGGGAACTTCCTTTTCCTGAATTCCGTAGACCTCTGCCGTTGATGCAACAACAAGCCTCACCTTCTTAGGCCCATAAAGATCCATTAATGCTTCCGCAATATTGATTGTTCCGAGGTAATTTGTATCTTGATAGTTAAATGGTTGTTCAAAACTCAATCTTACCGGTGAAAGTGCGGCGAGATGCAAAACAACGTCAGGTTCAATCTTTTTTATGGAACTCCTTGTTGCGTGATAGTCTCTTATGTCGCAGGTTATGAGGTTTATCCTGTCTTTAATATCTTCAACTGATTCGAAATTTCTACCAACAACGTGCTGTATTATTCCGAAAACTTGATGCCCTTGCTCAAGAAGCTTGTGTGCGATTTCACCGCCGATAAACCCCGTTACTCCAGTTATCAAAACTTTCATTATTTTTCTGAACAAATTTCATTTATTAAGGTTATTGTAGTAAACATACATAATGAGGTTTCATAAAACTTAAAAAAGGTTAATTTTATTGAATTTGATGCAATTGGAAAGACTAACTCAAGAAGACAGAATTAAGAGGGCTTTTCAAGATGGTTCTATAAAGAGAATTTCTGTGAATTTACATCATGAGTATTCTCCAAAAAGATTGAACAATGACAGGACTTTTGTACCTCTTGATGAAGTTTATAATCTTGTAGATGAAGCAGTGGAAAAGATTTTACCTTGGTATCAAGATAGAGTTGGAGAGCCGTTCAACAAGACAAGACCCCCTAAAACAGAAGTGGCAGGAGAATTCAGAACAAAGCTCTATGGGCAACCAGGATTTAGAAAAGCGACAGACATTCTTTTTGGAGGGGGAAGTTTTAATGAATTAAATGACTTAAACGCACTCCCAAAAACTCCGTGGTATAATGAGATTATGACTGGTGAAGAAAAGTATGAAAACGTTTTTGGAAGTAAGTATGATGATTCATTGCACACCCGCACTGAATACACAAATGTTGATTTGGTTCCACTTCACTCACTTGAACTTCAGTTAAACCGAGAAGGATTTATTATTCCTGTAAAACCAGTAAGTACAGATGGAATAATCATTACGTCTCCCGACGATAAATCTGAAAAGGATACATTGTTTTCGGTGTAAGGGGGGTGGAAGTTATCCAAACACTTATCACACCGTTGGAGCAGGAGGACTAAGCGTTTCAGATGCTCTTAAAGAAAGAAAAGAGAGCATTGAGGAAGCATTTGTTAGGGGGGAATTAATCCCTGAATTAGGGGAAAGGTTAAACGGTGTAAGTTCTGTTAGATCAATTGGTAGAACAGAAGACTGGCTTCTTGGAACAGGAAACATAACTTATGTTTTTCAAGTAAACACGGAGTTATCAAAAGAGCAAGTTACAAAATCGTGGGTTACTGCAAAAGATGCAAAAGAGCATAGAGAACTTGTTTTTATTCCCAATAATTCAAATGGTGTGGAAAGATTTTTAAGAGAAAATTTTAGAGGAGTGGTTGAGAATAGAATAAACAGAACAGATAATGAAAGGGTTTTACTAAATCCCGGTGCTTTAGATTTAGCAGTTTACGCAGGAATAGAACCTGCTCAACTAAGAGGGTACTATAGGGGAGGCGTTTGGTAACTCTTAAAAATTATGAATCTAACTTCCATTATTCTTTTAAATGATAATCTTCTAAATTTTTAATGGTGCTAAAGACAGCAGTAATAATTGCAGGTGGCAGGGGAACAAGGTTGGAAGAACGCACAGAAGACTTGCCAAAACCGTTAATCCCTGTTAATGGAAAGCCCATTCTCGAGAGAATAATTGGGTGGCTGGTAAAACATGGTGTTGAAAATGTTATAATCGGGGTGGCGTATAAAAAAGAAATGATTAAAAATTATTTTGGTGATGGGGAAGATTTCGGTGTGAAAATAAATTATACGGAGCATGATGAAAAAGGAGGAACAGAAGATGCATTCAAGGCGGCGATAAGTCAGTCAGGCATAACAGACGAGAATTTTTATGCAATGAACGGAGACCAAATAACTGATTTGCAATTGGATAATCTTTTGGAATGTCATTTAAAGAATGACGCAGTCGTTACAATTACAACCATCAATCTGCGAACAAATTTCGGAATTCTCCATATTGAAGATGACGGAAAAATAAAGGAATTCAAAGAGAAGGGAGAATTAATCGACAAGAAAATGAATTCAGGGATTTATGTTTTCAATAAAAAAATTAAGGGCTTTCTAGAAGGTGGTAATATTGAAGAAAATGCATTTAGGAAATTGATTAATCACGGGAAAATACATTCATTCCATCATGAAGGAATATGGCTCACAGTAAATGACAAAAAAGAATTAAAACATGCAGAAGAAACATTAAAAAGATTGGAGGCTTCCGATTGAAATGAAAATACTTATTGTTTTCAGGAAAAAGAAGGAAGAGTCATGGGATATCGTTAGGAGTGTAAAGCAAAAACTTGAAGAAAAAGGACACAATGTGGATCTTTTGTCGAGAGAGGATGACTTAGGCATTGACTCATTGTCAGGTTCAATGGGTACTTTGAAGGAAGCGATAAAAAGGAGAGACAAGGAAAAAAACTATGATGTAATATACACTCAAGATTGGAGCATGGCCTTTCCACTTTTAATCCCCGAGAGAGTTTTTGAAAAGAAGCATTTTTGTTTTTTTCACAACGTTCAAGAGGAAGGAAATTCAAGGATATTCCAAAGAATTGTTGGTAACATGCTTGGAGGCAATCTTTTAGTAAGAAAAGAAGAATTAAAGAAAAAATTCCCAAAATCGATTCTTGCATTTGACGGGATTAATAATATATTTAAATAAGATGTTTGAAATAAAAAATTGCAGAGTTTGTAATAATAAAAATTTAACAGATATTCTCTCTCTAGGTAACCAGTATATAAGCAATTTTGTAGATTCGTTTGATGAAAAGGAAGAAAAAATACCTCTCGAGATAGTCTTGTGCCAGAACTGTAAATTATTGCAATTAAAGCACAATGCTCCTCCTGAAAAAATGTGGGGCAAACAATATTGGTACAAATCGGGAATAAGCACAACAATAAAAGAGGACTTAAAAGATATTGTTCAAAAATCTGAAAAATTGGTTAAGTTGAATAAAGGAGATATTGTTGTGGACATCGGATGCAATGACGGAACATTGCTGAGTTTTTATCAGAACAAAGAAATAGAATTGGTGGGATTTGAACCATCTGAAAATGTCGCCAGAGAGGCATCATCAAAAGGATTCAACGTAATAAACAACTTTTTTAATGCAAAAAATTTCAAGGAAAAATTTCAAGGAAAAAAGGCAAAAATAATAACTGCAATATCAATGTTTTACGATCTTGAAGACCCAAATAATTTTGTTAAAGACATAGTTGAATGTTTGGAAAAAAAAGGAATTTTCGTAATTCAGCAGAATTATCTGGTGTCAATGCTAGAACAAAACGCTTTTGACAACATCTGCCATGAACACAGAGAGTATTACTCTTTAACCTCGTTAAAACCTCTTATAGAGAAATATGGTTTAGAGATTTTTGATGTGGAACTTAATGACATAAACGGGGGTAGCATAAGGACCTACATTAAATTCCAGGACAATGCGGATGTAAGGCCTTTCAAAAATTTTGAAAAAAGATTTGGTGAAATAGAAAGAAAAGAGAGTGCGATGGGTTTAAACACATTAAAACCATACATCGAATTTGCCTTAAGAATAAACGGTATAAAGAAAGACCTGGTGGGTTTTTTGAAGGATGAAAAGAAAAACGGCAAAAAGATTTGCATTTACGGAGCTTCTACAAGAGGTAATGTAATCTTGCAGTATTTCGATTTAGATGCAAAATTGGTTGATTGCATTGCTGATAAAAATTCAGATAAGCACGGTAAGAAAACAGTTGGAAGCATGATTCCGATAGTTTCTCCAGAGAAGATGAGGGAGAAAAATCCCGATTATCTGCTGGTTATGACTTGGCATTTTTTCGAGGAAATAAAAAAACAGGAAAATGGACTTTTTGAGAGAGGGGTTAAGTTTATTGTTCCTTTGCCTGCATTTAAAGTGATAAGCAAAAATTAATTATTTTTCCAGATATTGTTTTTTTAATGTGGCTAGATTATTCGTAAAAGAACCAAATTTAAATCCAAGCCTTACAATTTTTGCGTTGTTTAAAGTTGCATTGAAAGGGATTTTGACCGGATGCCTTTGTGTTTTGTCGTCATCAACAGATATTTTTGTTTTTTTCCTAACAGTTTTTTCTAGATTTTTAAGAAAATAAATCATTTTCATTTTTTCCATTCCTGCAACATGAAAAATCCCGCTTTGTTTTTTTTCTGTTAGAAACAAAATGCTTCTTGCAACATCTTCGACAAACACGGGAGTCCTGATTTGGTCAGGTTCTTTTAATTTTATCTCTTCTTCACGCAATATAGAATTTCCAAAAACCCCATTTTTTTCTTTTTTGCCGTTATATCCATACATGATGTCCACCCTTATAACCAGAGAATTTTGAATATTGAGAACTTCTCTTTCTGCGAGAACTTTGTATTTTGCATATTCATTCTTTGGATTTGGTTTGTCAGTTTCTTCATAATCTCCCTTTTTTCCATCGAAAATGTATGACGAAGAAATGAAAACCATTTTTGAACCTGTTTTTTTGCAAGCATCTGCGATGTTTTTTGCAGTTGTATAATTTAATGTCTTACAAAGCCTTGGATTTTTTTCACAAGTAATACTGCTTGTTAACGCAACAGTATCTATTACCACATCCGGCCTATATTCTGATATAAGCTCTTCAACATCATTTTTGTTTGTGGCATCTAACTTTTGAAGTCCAGGTTTTTCATTTTTAATGTATGTTCCTAAAACTTTGTGTTCTTTTGAAAAAAAATTCATAAGTTTTGTTCCTAAAAATCCAGATGAGCCGATTATTGCTATTTTCATCTTAGTAATCAATAATCCTCCTTGTTTTAATCTTCTCCTTTTTGACAAATTCAAATATCCTTTCCAGCAACGGAATTTTAAATCGAGCTTCAAAAAGACAATGTACATACATTGAGGCAATATTTTTATTAATTATTTTTTCCTTTATCTCATCAAAAATCTCATCATCATTTTTTCCTAAGGAAACTAGATACTCTATTATTGGAGATTGTTTTTTTCCGGTTATTGTTATGGGAATATTTTTTATACCATCGTAAATCTTAACAGACTCTCCCGGAAAATCACTCATAAATTTTATTCCTCTTGTTCTTAGAATCTTCAAAACTTTTTCATTTGAATTGAAACCTGGTGCTGAAAAACTTATTGGTTTCTTTCCAAATAACTTTTCATACTTGGACACAGATTTGTCAACTGTTTTTTCTATATCTATCATGTTTAATCCTCGAGTCCATTCTCTGTGTTTCCAACCATGAATCCCCAGTTCATGTCCTTCTTCTAAAATTAGTTTTAGAATATCTCTGTTAATTGTTACGAAATCCTTTGGGAAAAAAGCCATCCTAAATTTGTCCCTTAAACTCCAAACACTTACATTTCTTTCCATAGAACTCTCCAGAGATTTTCTGTACTTTAGAAGTTCAAGAATATTAGATTCTCCACCCATAGACACGTAAAAACTTGCCTTGATATTGTGTTTTTTAAGCAGGTTAAGAAGTGGAGGTATACCCTCTTTTATTCCTCTTTCGGATTCAACGTCCACTCTTAACGTAAATTTTTTCATTTTTCTTTTAGGTTGTAAATAGCTATTATTTCGCTTGATATATATTTGCCAAAGATATTTCTAAAAAAAGAAAATTTATTTGAAGCATAATAAACCTTTACATCCAAGTTAAACTTCTTTCCAAGATTTCTCATGAATCTTTCATCCGTAAAATTTTCATTTTCTCTGCAGTAAATAAATCTCTCCTTGTATTTATTAGACAGATATGAACTTAATTGGAGCCATTTAAAATTTGGGGCACTCAAAACTATTTTTTCTTTTGTTACTCTAATTAATTCATTAAGAGCTTTTTCAGGTTCTTCAATGTACTGGAAAACTTGTATAGACACAGATTTGTCAAAATACTTGTCCTTAAATGGTAATTTATAAATTTCAGAAATTACTAATTTTTTGTAATTATTTTTTCTGGCTTTTTTTAATGCTTCTTTGTCTATGTCAACTCCGTAAAGATTCTTAGTCTTCACATAATTTCCGAAAAAACCATTACCACAACCCGCATCCAAAATCTTCTCGTTATTCCTGATTTTTATTACTTTAAGAACTTCATCATAAACTCCCCATGATGTCTCAAAATTTTTTTCTTTTCCTATTTTTTCCGAGGTTCTGTACAAATTTTTCTTCATGTCTTTTTAAAGTTGTCTTACACTCCTAGTTGTGAATTTATTTTTGGACCAACAACCCTCGTAAAAAATATTGGAAGTTTTTTCCACAAAAAACTGAATCTTTTAAGTTTACTATTACCCCCTGTTTTTTTGTTATTGTTAATGTAATACAGAAAAGATTTTTTTTCATAGATTACACCGTTCCATTTTTTTTTAAATCTTAATATCCCGCCGGCCCGGGTGTCATTCTGAGCATCGATATCACATTGTCCGATGTCAAAATACTTGACACCTTTTTTTTCAGCCCATTTTATGGTCTCCCAATGCAACAAATCATTTGGTTGATATACAAGATAATCTCCGTCCGAAGGATTAAACGCCGCGTGGATATAATTTTTTGAAAAGAAAACTATCAGAGAACTAATCAATTTACTCTCCTTGTAGCAGTTTAATCCTCTAAAATTATTCTTCATGACACTGAAAAGATTTAAAAAATATTGATAAGAATGTTGAGGAGAACCAAAACTTTTCATATTATTTTCGTATAGTGAGTAGAATCTTTTTAATTCTTCTTCATTGGTTATTTCTTCTATTCTCAGATTTGATTTTTCTGCTTTTTTTATTCCTTTCTTTGTAATTCTGCTAAGGTTTCCCCACATAGCGTCTGCCCCTTCTATTTTTAGAAAAATTTGATTTTTATTATTTTTTTCAACAAAATTTAGCGAAGAAAGAATTTTTCCGTTTTTGCCGTAATTTTCCATGAAAGTGTTTAGTTTTATTTCTATCTCATCTAAGTCCTTAATTTTTTTTAATTCTTCTAAAAGAAATGTTAGGTCCTCTTTTTTGTAAGTTCCGATGAACCCTCCGCTGTCGAGAAAAGGAAGAGAGATTAGTCTGTTTCCAAAGATTTTGCTTTTTACAAAAAAAAATGGAAAAATTGCCGAAACCTTTTTATCATTCAAAATAAAAAAGTATTTCCCTGCACAGTTTTTGTAGGTTTTTTCGATTACTTCTTTGAATCTTACAGAATGATAAAATTTTGATTCCTCATTATTTTTTAAAAAATCTTCCCACAAATTATTATATTCTTCTCTTAGTTCCAAGATTTCGATCATGATAATGCCTCTAAGTATATTCTCTTTAATTGATTGTTTCTTCTTTCAATGCTGAACTTCCCATTTTTTCCCTCAATCATTCTCCTGCTTTCTTTTCCCATTTTTTCCCTCAATTTCTTGTTATCTATTAAAATGGAGACTTTATCAACGATTTGTTTAACAATGTCAGGATGATCTTTTGTTATATATTCTGTGAATTTTTTTTGGTCAAAGCCGTCCTTTGTCAAATAATTTTCCCAGGAATAAGGACTTTTTATTAAAAACCCATTTTTTCCGTCTTCAATTAATTCCGGGACTGTGAAGCTGGTCGTACCTATTATTGGTAATCCTGCAGACATTGCCTCTAAAAAAACCACTCCGTAATTATCTGTATGTGTTGGTAAGACAAAAACATCTGCACTAAGATACATCTCATCAAAAAGTTTTTCTCTTGAGAGATGACCATTTATGATTTTTAATCCCTTAATCCTTGGAATCTTATACTCTTTAGGTATGTCTCCCTTGAATTTCAATTCTAGATTTTTATATTTTTTAGATAGTCTCTCATATGCCATTATAATATCATGTCCACCCTTCCCATAGAAATATCTTCCAACAAAAGAGATCACAAATTTTTTGTCTTTTCTGTTTATTCTCTTTTTCCTGCAGGGACGCATGGCGAGATAAAGAATCTCTATTTTTTCCTTAAATTTGCTGCAATCAAGTGCTTTCAGCAAGTCTTCCTTTGCCGCCCGGCTTTGAGGGAGTATCTTCTTGCAGTTTTTAGAGGATAAAAGTTTTGAGATAATCTTTTTTGTTATTGGGTTCTTGAGAGATTCATAATTAAAAGAAGTAAACACTCCTCCCGATTCACAATCTACAATCCATGGTTTTTTCTGGTTTATTTGTAATATTCCGCGAGTTGAATGAATTAAATCCGCGTCTGTTTTCGTTCTGGCCATTCTGGGCAAAGGAAAAATTTTAAGGAGATTGTTGTGAAGTTCTATTTTTTTTTCCGTGAACCAGCCGTGATACGATGTTTTTACTCTGTTAACAACATATTTAACACCTCTCGGAGGAAAGTTTAAAATCTCGTCGAATTGGGGATGTGGGCTAGCAAGAAGTTGTACTTTAATCTCTTTATTTTTCATCTTTTATATAAGTATATTTTGCAGAATAGTATTATTTTTAAAGCTTATGAAGATACTTTTCATATGGAAGATAGAGAAAGAAAGTTTGATGTATTGATTGTAGGTGGATTAGGGCATGTAGGTTTGCCATTAGGAATTGTGTTTGCTCAAAAGGGATTGGAAGTTTGTCTGTTTGATATCGATGAAAATAAGGCAAAACTTGTATTGAACGGGATAATGCCCTTTGTAGAACATGGGGCAGAGCCAATCTTGAAGGATGTTCTAGAGAAAAAAAAATTAAAAATATCATTTGATAAGAGAGACATTTCATACGCAAGAAATGTGATAATCACTCTTGGAACAGAAATTGATGAATACATGAATCCGCAAGTTAGAAAGTTTATGGACTCAATTTCAGAAATCTCAGAGTATTTGGACTCTGGTCAGACATTAATAATAAGAAGCACTGTTTATCCGGGTGTTTGTCGGCAGATGTTGAAAAATTTTGGTTGGACCGCTGGAGAGAATCCAATTCATGTTGCTTACTGTCCCGAAAGATTGGCTCAAGGATATGGCATTAAGGAGCTTCTTGAGTTACCCCAGATAGTTTCCGGTTTCAGCGAAAAAGCAATTAAAGATGCCATAGAACTTTTTTCCGTTGTTTCTCCAAAGATTGTTGAAACTATTGTTGAAGAGGCGGAATTGATAAAGCTTTTTTCAAATTCTTTTAGATACATTCAATTTTCAGTAGCAAACCAGTTTTATACTCTCGCAACAAAACTGGGTCTTGATTATGAAAGAATAAGAAAAGCATTAATTGAGGGTTATGACAGGGCAGGCACGCTCGCAAGTGCAGGTTTCTCGGCAGGTCCTTGTTTGTTGAAAGACACAATGCATTTGGTTGCTTTTGATAACGCTAATTTTCCATTAGGTAACGCAGCGATGATAATAAATGAAGGACTGCCAAACACGATTGTAGAGAGCCTGAAGAAAAAACACGATTTAAACAAAAAGAAAGTTGGAATCTTGGGAATGGCTTTTAAGGCAGAAGTTGATGATATAAGGGACTCGCTTTCATTCAAATTAAGAAAGCTCCTTAAGTTTCATGGAGCAGAAGTTTTTTGTTCCGACGAATTTGCAAAAGATCCGCGATTTGTATCAAAGGAAGAATTGATAAAAAACAGCGATATCATAATTGTCGGGGCTCCTCATTCTGCCTATAAAGAATTGCAAATTTCTGGAGATATTGATGTTGTTGATCTGTGGGGAATATTGAAAAAAGATAAAAACAAGGATTTGCAATCAGAAAAGAAAGAACATTCAATTGGTGAATACAAAGATGAAAAATATCCTTATCACAGGGAGCTCGGGAAACCTTGGTAGCGCAATTGTAAAATCCGGGAAATTCCAGAATATTCTAACACCAAGTCATAAAGAAATGGATATTGCTAATAAAGATTCCGTGAGAAATTTTTTCCAAAACAATGATTTTGAGACAGTCATACACTGTGCAGCCATTGTTCGCGTCGGGAATTCAGAGGAGGAAATAACAAAAGCCATAAATACAAATGTTATTGGGACTTCTAATCTGGTAAATGAAGTTTTGAAGAAAGAATCAGAACAAGGAAAAAAAATAAGATTTATTCACATATCTACTGACGGCGTTTATAGCAGGGCAGAGGGAAACTACTCGGAAAACTCTCCAACAATTCCCATGAATCCTTACGGATGGACAAAACTTGCAGCAGAGAGTTCTGTAAGATTATTGAAAAATTTTTGCATAATAAGAACTAGTTTTTTTAATCCTGATAAATTAAATTTTTCCGAAGTTCCCGAAGATGTTTACACTTCGAAGATGAATGTTTCAGATTTGGTTGATGCAATTAAAATCCTTTTTGAAAGTGATTTCGTTGGAACAATAAATGTCGGAAACAAAAAAATTTCAAATTACAATCTGTACAAAAAGTACATCAGGGATTTGAAACCCGTAAAACTTGATGACATTAAGGATTCTCTGCCCTTTGAATTGCCAAGAGATTCATCAATGGACGTGAGTTTGTGGGAGAAATTAAAACATGAAAAAGGATTGCACAATCTTTAAAAATCAATAACTTTTAGGACGTTTATGACAAAACTATTGCAAATAGCACTTCCACTGATGCTCCACTTTGATAAAGAAATTGAGGCTTTCTTAGAAGCAAAAGACAGAATTGAAATCTTGAGTGATTCTTACGGAGTTCCTACTGAAGTTGGCGCATTCTTACCATTTCTTCCCGGACATTCAATAAAGTCGGAAAATTTTGAGAAGCAGTTGGAAAACGAGCGCAAATATGGAATTCCAATACGACTCGTTGAAACATGCATTCAAAGAAACAACTCTTTAGCATATGTTCCTTCTGATCCTACTTACAATTCAGAGAAACCCTCTGATTTGGGAAGAACAATAGATCACGTTGCAAGATTAAGGGATTTAGATCCAAATCCACGGGAAAATTTGGTTGTGGCACCACATGTAGGAGTAATAGTACCTCATGATTTGAAGGAAGGAGATTTTTCAATACCTGGATTTTATTCTGTTCCTGATTTTGTAAAAATGAGAGACAAAATAATAGATACTGCAGAATCAAGATTCGCAGGACTTCAGGAATTGGGAATTCAAAAAGGATTGACTCTTGCCATAGAAAATGCTTATCTTGCTGTAGTGCAGGACTCAAGTTTTTGGCAAACAGGCAATAGAACAGAAGACATGGACAAATACAAAATGCATTACGAAGTTCTTAATGATTTGCCTAATCTAAGTAAAATTTCTCGAGGAAACTTGGTTCTTGATCTGGCCCATTTGGTTGCAATGGAAGAAATCCCTAATGCATTCAGCAGAAATAATTTCTCTCCTGATAATTTGTTTGCCACAATGGGAATTTCTTCGTGGGATGAATACGAAAAAAGAGTTGGAATGCAAGAAGAGTATATGGCTCAAGCACGCGCAGTTCACATTTCTCAAGTAGAAGGAATAGGTGTTAGATTACCTGCAAATTCAGAACCTGCTCAACATTGGGGTGGTGGAAAAACTTTGCAGGGATTAATTCCAAAAGAAAGATTCGTCGATGTTCTTAAGGAATCTCAGAGAAGAAATCTTCCTGTAAGTTTAGAACTTGATTATTCATTTAAACCATTTACTTACAAAGAAGCAGATGATTTATTGGAGCCCATTCTGAAAATTTATGATGATTTTTAACTAAACTTATTCTTATACCAATCAATTGTTTTTTCGAGACCTTCTCTCAAGTCTGTTTTAGCTTCCCAGCCAGTATCTCTCTTTATTTTTGAGACATCGGGTAGTCGTCTCTTTACACTTCCTTCAGGAGAATTTTTAACTTCAATATTTCGAGGACGCCATTTCATGATATTAAACATCTCTTCAACAAGGTCTTTGATAACTGTTTCTTGCGATGTACCTATGTGATAAGTTCCTCCGTCGGTTTTATCTGATTCCATAACTCTTTGAATCGCTTCAACTGCGTCGTCAATATAGCAAAACGAGCGGGTTTCATCAGCCCCAAAAATAGAGAATGGTTCAACTTTTTCAACAATTCTCTTTGTAATTTCAGGGATAACATGGTCAAAGCCCGCACGAGGCCCGTAAAAGTTGTGCGGTCTTACTATCGACATTCGAAAATTATGTGCCTTGCTATAATGAATAAAAAAAAGTTCCCCTATTAATTTTTGCCCACCATATGACCATCGGGCATTGTATGTATCGGCGATAACTAACGGAACATTTTCTGGCGTGGGTATTGGCAATTTCCCGAATGCTTCAAGAGCGCTTGCGTATGCTTCATTGGAGGATGTGTAAAGAATTTTTGCATGAGGCACATTATTTTTGGTGTGAAACCATTCAAGTACATTCATCGTTGTGGACACTCCAATTCTAAGAACCTCGTGCGGAATTTTATAGAAAAGTTTTGTTCCGTTAATTCCAACAAGGTGATATACATGATCATACCCTGTACCTAATTTATCCCAAGAGACCTTATCTGTTAGGTCAGCTTCAATCATTTTTACGTTTGGCCTCTCAAGCAATGCCAATAAATCTCCTTCCTTTTGACTCCTAAAAAAATTATCTGCTATAACAACTTCGTGTTTTTGTTCTGCCAATCGTTTTGCTAAGTGGAAACCTATGAATCCTGCCCCCCCTGTTATGAGTGTTTTCGGCATGGTTTTAGAATAGTCAAATCTTATATAAACTTTGTGGTGAGTTAATTGCACAAAACTTAAAAATCAGGTTTTTTATTGATTTTTATGTCTGAAAATTTGTCAACTTCATTTCTTGGCCTGAAAAACAGGGTGCATGATTATTTCGAGAATCCAAAAGAAATTATAAGGGGAACAAAGACCATGAAATCTGAAAAATTAACATGCCAAATTTGCTCTTCCGAGAGGATGCATAAATTTTTATCATTAGGGCATCACCCAAATCCTGACGGATTTCTGACAGAAGAAAAATTAAAAGAACCTGAGATATATTTTCCCCTTGATGTTTATTTTTGTGAAGATTGTTGCTTAGTGCAGTTGGGATACGCCCCAAATCCAGAATTGTTGTTTACGGAAGATTTTGTTTATACTACTGGCTCAAGTAAAGAACTGGCGGACAATTTTCATTCCCTGGTAGAAAATGTCATAAAAAAGTTTAATCTGTTGAGGAATGATTTTGCTGTTGATATCGGAGGTAATGACGGAACATCGCTTTCAAATTATCTTCCTTATGGAATAAAAGTACTTAATGTTGATCCTTCGAAAGCAGCCGAAATGGCGCAAAAAAAGAATGTTCCAACAATGAAAGACTTTTTCAACGAGAAAACTGCAATTAGAATTCTCAGAGAAAATGGAAAAGCAAAAGTAATAACTGCAACAAACGTTTTTGCTCATGTTAGGGAATTGGATTCCTTTATGAATGGAATAAAAATTCTTTTAGATGCCAAAGGTGTTTTCATAGAAGAATCACACTACATAAGAGACCTTTTACATGAAACAGAGTACGATTCTATTTACGCTGAACACTTGAGATATTACTCTCTTAAACCATTAATCTACTTGTTTGATAAGTTTGATATGGATGTTTTCGATGCGGAAAAGATTACCACTCACGGCGGTTCATTGAGAGTTTATGCATGCGGAAAGGGAGATTTTCCCATATCTGAAAACGTGAAAAAAATTCTGATTGAAGAAGAAGAATTTGGGCTTTACTCGAGAAAAATTTATGATTCATTTGGGAAAAAGGTTTTTTCCAACATGAAGGAAATTCGTTCAATCTTGTTTAAAGCAAAAGAACATGGGAATATCGTCGGGATTGGCGCTCCGGCAAAGGGGAATACGCTATTAAATTTTTGTAAAATAGGAAAAGAGACAATTGACTGTTTGCTAGAATATGGAAGTTTGAAAGTAGGAATGTACTCTCCGGGAATGCACATTCCCATTAAGGACGAATCAATTCTCTTTCAGGAACCACAACCGACATATGCATTGCTTTTGGCTTGGAACTTAAAGAGTGTGATAGTGCCAAAACTAAGGCAAAAAGGTTTCAGGGGAAAAATAATAATCCCTGTTCCAGAACCTCATGTTATTGATTGAGGATCATTGTCACAGACAAGTAAAACCATCAAATTTTTATCATTTCTTTTTATAGTGGCGAAGACTCTATGATTTCCCCACAAGACTTCAAAAAAATTAGCTCTTTTTCTTACAGCAGGAGGTAAGTTTGATATAAACCCCTTAAAATCAGAAATTTTTAATAAAGACTCTGTTTTAGCATCTTCACCTTTTTTTACTATATCTACATGCAACTCTCCTTGTTTAACCGTTGTTTCATGAAAAAGACTTCCACTATGATGGGTATCAATGCACAGTACATTAACATCTACTTCTTGTTTTTTGCAAGAAAGTCCCTTTAGTCTACTAACCCAGTCAAGATCTTGTAACTTTTTTCTATTTCTTCTCTGCTTAAAGATTTTTCTTCAGATTTTATTCTGTCAAGTTCTATTTTCAACGCTTCCATAGGAAGTTCCTCTTTTCTATTTATTTTATTAAATTCCTCGTCCACATAGAAAAATCTTATTAGAACTTCATCTTCTTTCATTTTTTATATTAGAATTCTTCTTTCCAGATTCAATTATCTCTCTGAGCCTTTTTCTGATTCTTTCCCTATCAAGATAAATTGGCGGCTCATTATCATTATACCAAGGCTGTTTTAACATTTCCATGTATAACTCATCATTGTTGTCTAGTTCAATTATTCTTTTAATCATTTTTCTGAAAGTCATCTCTTCAACATATTTTTCCGACAAGAAATTTATTAGTGGTATCTTAAAGAAAAAGTTTGGCAGTTTTTTTCTGACTTGTTTTTCAAAGTCATGATAATTTATGAAACTTTTTGTGTTAAAGTCCCTGTACACAAGAGGATTCCCCCAGTAGATAGGAATGTTGTAGATCCTCATTGGCTCAACTTTTCTTTCAGAGGTGTATCCTACATGAGACGCATTTTCAAAAGCAATTGTGAATTTGTATTGGGCGAGGAAGTCTCTTGCAACATACTCTTTGGTTTCACCCTTTGATTTTTTGTCCTTATTGATTTCCACTACTTTTGGAATGCCTCTCCCCATGTTGTTCAAAACCTTCCCCCACGATTCTACCTTCTTGGATTTGTTGAGCTTTTTGAAAAAACTGTTCCTAAATGTTACATTGTTTGAACATATGAAGACGCAGAATTTTTTCTTCCCACTCATTATTTTTTTAACGTCAAGGTTTTTCGGCTTTATCAATTCTTCAGGATTTTTTATGGAGTTAAATGCATATCCGGGAATTCTCATATGCCCGGGATTTTGCAATTCTTCGTCGTATTCATGAGTGAACGCCCAGTCGCATTCTTTCATGTTTGGTTTTGCATTCTCAACTGTAAAGAAAATTTTTACGAAATTACCCTTTATCGAAGGCATTTTCCACCTTTCCTTTTTGAAATAATAAATCTCTCTAAGAATCTTATAAACTGTAGGAGAAAAATTCTCAATTTTCTTTCCTAAACTTTCATGTTTGTGAATTGGTCTCGTTGGAGTGTATACCGAAAAAAACACATAATCTGGATTTTCTTTGTCTATTATCACATTGTAGTCTTTTTTTAGAAGATTTGTAAAAATGTTGTTTTCCGGATTGAAATGCCACCAGTAATACCTGAAGTCAATTCTTATTGTCTTTTTCTTTTTATTCATATTTACGATATTAGTAACTATTTTTTAAGCATTTCTATCTCTGAAGAAACAAGTATTTTACTGCCCTCCCCTTGCCGATAATTTTTGAACATTCATTTATTGAAATGTTTCTTTTTACGTAGGTAAATCTTCTTAAAAAGCCAAACTTCTTTAAAATATTGAAAAAAGGATAAAGCCTTATCGGGAGATCCTCTATAAAATATTTCAGCTTAAAGCCTTCTTTTTCAAGATAATTCAAGAGCTTGGAAACTTTTTCTTTTCCAAGAAGCAATGTGTGAAATTCGATAGATATTTTGTTTATTCTTTTAGGTAGTTTCTCAAATAGTATTTCATACTCATATCCTTCTACGTCCATTCTTAAAAGATTTGAATCATATCTTTTTGTCAGATCCATTAATTCCATACTTTTTACTTCGTAGGAATTTTTTGTTTTCTTGCTGACTATTCTTGAAAGATTCAGCTGCTCGTCAACGGATATTATCAATTTCCCTTTTTTACCAACAGCAGCGTTTATTATTTTTGTTTTTTCCATCAGATTGTTGTCATTTATATTTTTCTTAAGCAGAGGAATTGCCTGTTTAAGCGGTTCAACACAAATAATTTCTTTTGCATTTTCACTCAAAATCGTAAATAATCCTATGTTCGCCCCTATATCGAGAACCTTGTCGTTTTTTTCAACGAATTTGTGATAATACTCCAGATTTACAGGTTCTCTAAAACCAAAAGTTTTTAATTGTGATGACAAACCTTCGTCTGTTTTTGTAGTATTAAACTTAAATCTCTTTTTTATTCCTATCTTCTCAAGATCCAAGATCAGAAAATCGTTTTTACGTTTTCCAAACATTTTCGCTGTTTTATAGGGAATCCATGAAAGGGATTCAATAATTTTTATCATTTTGAATAAGATCAACTATTTTTTCGCTTAATCCAATGTTTCCATAGGGATTTTTGAATTTTTTAACTTTAAAATCTTTGGATAGATATTCGTTTATTTTGTATACTGTTTTTTTCACGTTAAGCTTGGACAAAAATTGAAAATTTGATTCCAATCCTTCCTGCCTTTCTGTAAAATTTCTGAGTATTATACATGGCTTTCCAAACACAAGACTCTCTTCTTGAATGGAACCTCCGTCGCAAATAAGCAGAGAACAGTTTTTTAATTGATATATGAAATTAACATAGTCTATGTATTCCAGAATCGTTATATTTTTGTTCTCTATTAATTTCTTGTAAAGCCCGAATTTTATCAATTTTTCCTTGGTATTGTCATACAATGGAAAATAAGAAGGTATGTTTAATGAAAGCAAAATTTTAACAATTTTTTCCAGGCGTTTTTTATTTTTTATGTTTTCGTGTCGATGTATGGATATCAATGCAAACTTTTTATTTGAGAACACTTTTATTTTTTCTTTCAATGCTTTTTTGTATGAAACATCTACAGAGTCAATGATGGTATTTCCGGTGAGGATTATCTTCTTAGACTTTTTATATCTTCTTAGATTATTTTTGCTCCTCTCGGAAACTGCAAACAAAACTTCGGAAAATCTGTCTGCAATTATTCTGGAAATTTCTTCAGGGAAAGGCTCAAACAAATTTCCGCTTCTCAATCCGGCTTCCAAGTGGATATTTTTATATTTTTTAGACGGGTTCAACATCTTAGAAGATGCTATCGATGCAGAGGCTGTTGTCATAGTATCTCCATGATAGATGACATAGTCCGGATTTATCTTTTTGATGACTCTTTTTATGGAAAATATTAGTCCTAAATTCCAAAAAGCAGCACGAATATGGCGGGCAAAAAATTTGGTGCTTTTACTTGGTGCGGGCGTCAAAACAAAGTCGGGTTTTTTGATTTCAAATTTTTCACACAAATCTTTCAGACTATGTTGTCCAGTGTGGATAAAAGAGTAAGGAATTTTTCTTTTTTTCAATTCAAGCATTATCGGCATTGTTTTAATGAATTCTGCCCTAGTTCCGATGATTATTGCAACTTTTTTCATTTTAATCCTTGAAAAAAAAGATTCATAAACCTTATGGAGCACAGTCCTACTTGGTAAATTTCAGGTTGTCAAACTCTGCGTATTCTCCGGAAGTTCTTAGAAATTCCTCTCTCGGCACGATGTTTGAAGGATAATCTATCTTCCATATTTTTATTGGTCCTCTAAATCCCTGGAAATAAACAAAGTCACCAACATCTGCTCCTTGAGAATTAAGCGTGGAAACCAAAAGATCATCCTCTGAATGAACCAGGCTCACTGTTCCATAATTCTCAAATGCATCATCGAGAATGTAAAGTTGGGCAAAAAGGCTTTTTGAGACTTTTGGTGATAGGTATATTGCAGCGCCAGATTTGTCTACATTGATGTTCTGACTTGATGATTGGTCAATTTTTGGAATTATTCTTATTGTTGCATTCAAACCACCTCCAAAATCAATCAGTTGATTTTCATAATACATGTACCTTATTGGAAGGTTTATCTGTTTTTGGTTGTACAGGAATACTCCATAAGGTTGTGAAAAAGTCTTGAATCCTGAGGCGGATTCTTCAAGCACAACCGCTGCTATTATCGCATTTCCCGAAGGGAGGAATATATCTTGGTAAAAAATGTCTTCATCAACAAGAGTCCCACCTTCATATACTCTTAAAATGCCTTCGGCTGTCTCTTGTGTCTGGCTTGGATTTAATGTCATCACAGGAATTTGAGAATATCTGTCGTTTCCACCAGGGTCGCTTCCTATTTTGCTATAAGCAGGATATTTCCCGAGATCCGTTTGATCTATTATCAAATATGAAACATTTTGTGTTTTCATGAAACTCAAGGCAGCGTCCGGATTAGGTGTTGTTAGAAGATATCTTCCAATCAGGTGATCCCAATAACCAACACCATGTCCTCCGTCGGTGACAGTTGGCCTCTCTCCGAGATATTGTACCCAGTACCCATAATCCCACCAGTGAACAATGATTGATCTTTCAGGAGTGTTTTCTCTTAACCAAAACATCGCTTTTTGCCACTGAGGTGTTACTGTCGGTCCGCTAAATTTCGTCTGCTCGTTTGAAGAATTGACAAATAACTGTGCACTAATCATCAACCCCACAAGCGATAAAATGAGCAAAACAACAAAGACAACTTTCAGAAGATCATCTTTTGTTTTTTTCCAATAATCAAAAATCTTAACGACGCTAAAAACCCCCATGAATGCCACGAAAGGCATCGCTGAAAAGAAAAGTCTTATCGCTCCTCTCGCTGATATTAGCATGAAAAAAAGCCAAGAAACAAGGATAGCCATTTCAGGTTTTATTTTCATGTTATCATTAAAATACATCCATACACAATAACCAAAAAATAGAAGTATGCCTCCCATGTAAAACAAATTGCTTATTAGATTAGATCCGTTTAGTATGGAACCTCCAGAAATTTTGCTCAACAGAATCCCCGAGATCATTATCATCCAAAAAACGAAAAATAGTATCTTGTTTTTTCTTTTTTCAATGCCTTTTGCAACTTCAATGCCAACAATTGCCACTCCAAGATAAAATAACCAAAAGAAAATTTTCCCTATCTGGCTTATCCAATCACTCAAAGATGTTTGAACATTTTCGGCAACTGTCAAACCTGTTCTTCCAACACCTAGAGGTTCTATAAATCTCCCAAATAGAATAGAAATAAAATCAAATGGATTCCTTCCTACTAAAGAAAGGAAGATTATTCCTAAAGAAATTGTAGCAACTAAGCTGATTATCACCCTATACTTTTCATTTTTTCTTATGAACGCGTTTTTATTCCTGAAATGGATGAGGATATAATCAATTATGATAAATCCAAGAACAAACAAGCTGATAATGCCACTTGTAGATAAGATATATCTTTTTATGACACTTATGGCTTCATAGCCAAATAAAGATGTGAACAGAACACCTGAGAAAATCCAAGCAGGGTAAAAGTACAAATAACTTTTTAGTTCATGTATTTCTTCTATATTCTTTGTTTTTATCAACCAGATTATTATTAGTGCTAGGGAAAAAATCATGAATAAGTAGTTTGCAATTCCTCCCCATGAAACAATTGTAATTGCAGTCAAGGCTCCGGCACCAATTCCGAGTAATACGGTTTTTTTAATCTCGAATTTATTTTTTTCGATTGACTTTAGGCTTATTGTGTAAAAGAGCATAGCTGAAAAAAAGGCAGCCATTCCTATGGCATCGTGATCAGAAAAACCTGAGATGGTTCTATAAAGGTATGTCGGTGCAATTGCCAGAAATGCGCTGCTTAGCAGAGCAGTTATTTTTGAATTTGTCAAGGCATAAATAAGGAAAAAGAATGCTATCAATCCTAAGGCAAAAAAAATCACAGGATAGATCAAGTCCAGATATCGTAAGCTGTAATCTCCGAACACGTTTGAAACCCTGTACATAAAAACAAGAACATCGGGAGTTATCTCTTTTGAAAATTCAATTTTTGCAGGAACATATCTCATATTGTCAAATTCTGGTAACGCCCCCTGTTCAATTATTGTTTCAGCCATTCTTAGGAAATAAAAAGTATCTAGCTCTATCGGAATTGGTTCTCCATTGGTCACATCTTTTAGGAGATCCATATTTTGAAACCGCATCCACGAGCTTCCGATAAGAAGGGCTAGGAACAGGATGATGATTATTGCATTAAAAATCTTTTTTTCATTAAAAAATGAAATAATCTTTTTTATATCAAACGAAAATTCATCAGCCATTTCCAGATAAAATTAGGGGTTGTTTTAAAGTTTTGGTTTCTACAGAAACAAAAAATATGCGATTAGTATTATTAATATCTGGAAACCGTTAATCAAGTACACAACTTCATTTTCATATGCTTTCTTGTTAGGCTTTATTTTTTTCAAGATATAAATCCCTGCGTGTGTAAGCCCGTATATTTTCTTGTAAGGCATATCCAGACTTCCGTCTTTGTTTGGTTCGCCGAAAGAATGTTTCTCAAGTTTGCCGCTTGTTTTTAGAACTGTTTCAATAATGTAGGGAATAAAAACAAAAACAGCGATTTTCTCGAAATTTCCGAGTATGGCCATTATTGCTATTAACGCACCGATACACCATGTCATGGAATCTCCTGGGAATATTTTTGCAGGGCATTTGTTAAAAAAATAAAAAGCAATAAGAGAAAAAACCATGGTCATACCTACAATTGCCAGCCAAGAGGAACCTGTTTTGTATGCGACAAAAGACAAGAACGACAGTATTATTATTCCCTGGCTTGCCTCCAATCCGTTAAACCCTGCAAGAAAATTGTATGTCGTTGCCGCGCCGACAATTCCCAAAGGTACAAGTAGCAAAGGGTAGATTATCCCAAAGTCAACTGTTCCAAGAAGGGGGATGCTCATTGAAGAAGTTCCCACATTAATTGCAATTAAAGGTATTGATGCAACGGCAGCCAGGATTAATCTCCATCTTTTTGACAAGCCACCACTTCTCCAATCCCATAAATCGTCTATAAATCCGATTATGGTAAAAATTAGAATTACATTAAGAAGTGCGAATATCTCAATAACTTCGCTATTGTATGATTTTATGACAAAAGTCTTAACGGCGATGTAATACAAAACTCCAAGAACAAAAGAAATCATCACCACAACACCTCCGGACGAAGCCACATTTTTCGGATGCTTGTATTTGTTCATGTCTTCCCATAAAAAACCGCGTGACTTTGATTTTTTTATCCAGGGAGGGATAATCATCAATGTTATGACAAAGCTTATGGCCAATGAAAACAGAAATATTATTTCCATAAGAGGATTTATTCTTTGACGCTTTTAAAATTTGTGAAAATCTTCACCTAAATAAAAGTGGAGTGAAATAAACTTCAACTATGCCTGCAATAATTATTATTACTAGTGCTATAAAGAGAAGAATTGCTACATTCCCCAAAATTCTTAGAAAAATTTTGTTTCTTATTCCGTGCCTGAGAAAGCCAACTCCGAATATGCCTCCGGCAAGAGCTGTTATGAAATATGCGGCAATTTCCGGAAATCCATGAATCATGTATCTTGTTATTCCGAGAGGAATCTCGGAAATTTGGTACTCTGTAAAAATCCCTATTGCCGCGGCGATTACGCTTGCATTCCACGCCAAAACAAACATTGCTCCCGCACCAAATATTAATGAGAATATCAGTGTGAAGATCATAACATAGATATTATTGCTGATTATTGACAAAAGCCGTATTTCCTTTGTTACTGCTCCCGTGAATCCTGCTTGATTGCGAGAGTATTCAGAGATGCAGTTCTCAATATTGTTCGGATTATTTATTGTGCAATAGGTTCCGATTTGTGCATTGAACAAATTTTCATCATTAAGAAAAATATTCCAAAACGAGAAAGCGATTATAAATCCTAGAAACAACCACATGAATGCAAAAACTGCATCCTTGTGGATTCTCCAAACGCCAAAAAATCCCTCCACGTTTTCATCTTCCGCCTCCTCACTTTTTATGAGAAAATACATGAAAGGCAACGAGAACATTACCGAGAACAGTACTACTATCATTCCCCCAAAATCGTAAAGAACGGGGTCGTTTGAAAAAAACCATTTTACAAGGAGCATAGAGAGTGAAGCGTAAAGCATTCCAACAAAAAGCATTTTCAATGGTCCTCTTTCTGTTCTTTTAGGGTTTATTACTGATTCAAGCATTTAATTAATAAAAAAAGAGAATTTTTAAATCTTAGCAGCTTTTTTTATGGATGCAAACTTATGGGGATAAATTGAAGAGGTTTAACAGGGTTTTGCAGGACATAAAATCCGTGAAAATTCAGGGGGCAACAAACATTGCAAAATCTGCCTTGGGCGCATATTTTTTGTTTCCGACGGAGAAATCCAGAAAAAAATTGTCTTCATTAAGAGTTACGGAACCCCTTCTCTTTAATGTTTTGGAAAAGGCAAAAAATCATTCAAAGGAAAAAATTTTGCAACACCTTTCTTCAACTCAGGAAAGAATAAACAAAAAGATTTTTCCACTTATAAAAAAAGGTGATAAAATATTCACGCATTGTCATTCAACCACCGTCACTAACGCTCTTGTCTATGCCAAAAAGAAAAGAAAAATATTTCAGGTTGTTAATACAGAGACGCGCCCCCTTTATCAAGGGAGAAAAACATCAAGGGAAATTTCACGTGCAGGTATTAAAGTGACAACATATGTCGATTCCGGGATGCATCAGGCTATTGCAGAATCCGACGTGATTTTTCTTGGTGCAGATGCAATTCTGAAAAAAGGAGTTATCAACAAAGTAGGTTCTGCCCTTGCAGCAGAGATTTCTCATGTTCACAAAAAAAGATTTTACATTGTTGCAGATTCATGGAAGTTTTATCCTCGCAGTATAAGGATTGAGGAAAGGGATTTCAGGGAAGTGTGGAGTTCGGCACCTCGTAAGGTTAAGGTAAGAAATCCTGCGTTTGAACTTATTCCAAAAAAATATATCACAAAAATAATTTCAGAGCTCGGGATTTTGGGTTATGATGATTTTTTGAGGAAGGTTGGAAGATAAAGGCGTTAATTCTATTGAGAATACCACCCAGTTACCATCTTAACATCTTCTCCCCTAAAGGCCTTGGAAAGTCTTTCAAAATATCTATCAGTAAATTCTGGCCAAATTTTCTCTCTTGAAATTTTTATTAATTCCTTGATGGGCGCATCTTTAACATCTCCAAATCCAATAGCTCTTTTAGGTGATCTCAAATCTGCACAATAATCCATCACCTTTCCTGTATGCTCTATTCTAAAACCATGAAAAAACATTGTTGGCAAGACCCCTACATTAACTACTGTCCTAGGATTTTCTTTTTTTATTGGGATCATGAATGATGGCCCGAAATTTTCTCCGATATGAATCTCTCTGCCAAAATAATTGCTCTTGTGAAGATCAGCGATTAATTTTGGGTGGTCGTCTGCATGTAGGTTTATTGAGATTATTCCGTCCAAATCAATTTGGTTTATTTCAATCTGTTCAATTATTCTTTCAAGAGCATATATCTTTCTGTTATCATCTAGCAATTTTTTGTTAGTATGTGTGGGGAAATAAAATTCTAAGTTAAAATTCTGTGCACCAATTTCACTTAAATCTTTAACCATTAAATGAAAATCATCTACATTTTCTTCCATGATTGTATGCGATATAGTCCTCCCTTCGATTTCTAAACTTTTTAGTGCTTCAAGACCTTTTTTTGCTTGGTGGTATGATCCGTTTCCCCTTATTTTGTCATGAGATTCTTTGTAACCATCAAAACTAACAGCCATGTATCTTGGACTAAAACCAACAGAATCTTTAACAGTCCTAATTTTTCTTTCGTGTTTTGGAATCAATGTTCCATTAGTAACCATCTCCCAGTCTACTTCCTGATGTTTTTGTAAATGTTCTATTATTCCTAAAGTAATGTTTGGTGTTAAAAATGGCTCTTTACCCATTATACTGTATATCTCAACACCACTTTCAATTCCTTTGTCAATTACTCTTTTCCATTCATCTAAACCCATGTTTCCTTTAGTTTTATTCTGTGGGTGAAATGTACTATCATAAAAACATTGTCTGCATGCAAGATTACAAGAATCATTAACACCAATACCAATTTGTTTTATTTCATAAGAATTATCGCCATAAAATTCTTTCATACCTTCCATAGCCAAATAAGCAATATGCTTTGAGGATATTCCTTTACTTAAATCTTCAAGAAGAGATAATTGAAAATTACCCCATGATTCTGCCAAACCTTCCAGATGTGATTTGCTTTCTGTTTTCATTTTTAATACGTTTAGCCAAGAATTATCACTTTTTCCTATACGGAAAATCTATTTTTACAGTTTTTACATTTCTTCCATATTGATCCAAGGCACCACTTACAGTAATTGGGCCACTAAGCTCTATTGTTCTTCTTTCCACATACTCACAATTTGTTAAATGTTCCACTAGAGATTCCAATGCTTCATCTGTTGACATTTTTTCTACATTTATCTTGCTTGTTTCTTTCGTCATTTTATTTCATTCCATTTAACATATGTGCATTTAGAATCCTTATTATCATCATGTTCGCATCTTTGAGAATTATAATAAGGGCACATAATTGCAACAGGTATTTTATTTTCGTCAAGTTTTAACATTATTTCTGCCATCGGTTTTGCAACACTCGTCGGCACTACCATCTGCCAACTTTGATATGCAGTTCCTGTATCAATACATCCGTCTCTAGATATTTCTTTGTTGATTATGGGGCAAGCTACTTTTACTACTTCTTCAATTCCCGATTCCACTTCATCCGATTTTTTGTTTTTCACAAAAACCACACAAAAACCACACTATTAAATTTTACCTCTAGAAATCCCTAAAAAATCACACAAAAACTAAAAGAAATGTGAAAAATAGAAAAACTTAAAAAAGCAAAACCCTAAATAATTTTATGGAATTAAAAGAAATTGATAAGAAAATACTTACAAGAATATTTCAAAATAGAAATCCTTCAGTATCAAAGATAGCAAGAGAATTAAAATTATCAAGAGATAAAGTAGATTACAGAATAAAAAAATACATCTCAGAAGGATTAATAAGAAAATTTTTTACTTTCTTTGATTATTCCTCTTTCGGATACAATTATTTGGTTGCACTTTTCCTTAAATTTGAAAAGACTTCTCATGTTGAGAAATTTACCTCAAAACTGAAAAATCATAAGAATGTTATATCTTACGGAAAATGCCTGTCAAAATATGACCTTTATATGAACGCTGTTTTTAGAAATGAAGATGAACTATCAAAATTTATATCAGAACTTTTTTCGAGCGAGGAAACGACACTCTCCGATTATCTTGTGCTAAAACCTTATTTCCAGGAATTTTATTCAATGAAGTTTATGGATTCAAAAGAAACTGATAGGACTGTATTTGCCATTTCAAAAATAAATTCAGAAAAAGAATTTGACGACAAGGATATAAAGATAATGAAAATGCTTAATGAAAATGCTTGGGAACCGATAGTAAATATCGCAAATAAATTAGGTTCTTCCTCGGAAAATATAATTTATAGAATAAAAAGATTGGAAAAAGAAGAGGTTATTCTTGGAACAAGAATCCAATTCAATTTATCTAATATGGGATATTTTGCGACCCTTTTTCTTGTGGATATACCTAATCTTTCAGAAACAAACAAAACAAAACTAAAAAAATTCGTAAAAGAGCATCCTGGAGTCAATTTGTTCATTCTATCTTTTTCAAGACCCAACTGCGCGATTCAGATATTTCACAAGTCTGAAGAAGAAATGAGAAAAACGATAAACAAATTAAAGGAAGTATTCAAGACAGAAAACCTTTCAATAGAGGTATTACCTCTGGAAGAAGAAAAAGTGGATATAAACACGCTCCCTTTTTTATGAATAATCAATCTTATATAAATTAAAATCTTTTTTAATCATGGAAGCAAATCTTCTTGAGGAGAGATTGTTAAAAATAAGAAGAGAAACCGAATTAAACAGAAAGTACAATCTCATAGAAATATTGCAACATCTTAACGGTGGCAAAGAAGGCATTGGTTTTATTGCGAGTATGTTTTTTGTGATGTCCAGATCAAAGTATAATCTTGGCTACAGATTTTTTGAGCACGTAGGAGTCAGAGAGTATATTGAACTTAAGCATGAACAAACAGGATACTCTTGGGTTTTATCCAACGAGGCAATAGTCTAGTATTAGTTTAAATCCTTGATCAATTTTTCAGCTTCTCTGCTTATCTCGTCGGAATTTTTCTGCAACTGGGATTTTATTTGTTCAAGTTTTTTGATCTGGCCTTTTATAATATCTTGTGTTTCAGGAATGGTTTTTTTGACAAAATTTTTTCCACCTACGTCCATTATCAAATCTTCAGACAGGAGTTTGGCCTTCGCGAAAATTCCTCTTCCAACAGGTGCAAGAATCTCTTTGCCGTTAGAGCCTTTCAAGTCGTCAAGCTCCAGTTCAAGTGAACTTAAGTCAATTATCCCTCTTTCAACCGACTGCAATTGTTGCTGCATCTGATTGATTTGTTGTTCAAACAGGCTTAATTTGAAGAGGATTTCTTGTTTTTTCTCGTTTGATTCTTCATTCTTATCTTTCATTAAAATTCTATAGAAAGATGACTTTTAAGTTTTGTTGTGTCAAGATTGCTGAGCAGAAAATTGCGCATCTCAAGAATGCTGACAATTGCATTCTTGATGATCATCAAGAACTGGTAAGTTCTTGAGACTTTAGTACGCAGATGAATGCAATCTTGAGCATCCTAAAAACGAGCGCCAATTAAGCATCGTTTTTTGATAGGGAAAAACTTAAAAGTGGCAGATAATTATTTCTTTCATGTCGGGAATAATTCTCTACAGTGTTCATAGAAGGTATTTTTCATTTACATCTTTTGACGATGTTTTTTATGAAGGAATGAAAAAAGATATAATTTCAAGAACAGGGGAGATTATTTTTTGTAGAAAAGATGTAAGTTCGATTCAGATAGACAATGCCAGAGAGAGCATTGCAGATACTGTTAGACAACTTAACAACGGAGAAGAAATAGACGTTAAAAAAGAATTGTCAAGTTATTTTAATTGATGGTCAAACAACATCCAAAATTTTTCTGAGGATTATGCTTGAGATTATTGCCGAGCCGATGTACCACCATAGCCAGGTGGATGCAATTGCAGTATGTGTAAAGATATCTTTTACAATCCAGAAAATTATTATTATTGGGATGAAGGTGATAAACATCGGTTTCATTGAATGCCTAAACATTTCCATCACCATTTCCATAGACTCTTTTTGAAGCTCTTTTTGTTTTCCAAAATCTCCTTTAGCATCTTTCATTTTTTGCTGATGCTTCTTCTGCATTTCTTTGAGTTCTTTCATTCTTTTTTGGTCGGTAAAGAACTTTGTTACAAGAGTCATCACTAAAGTAACGGCGAAAGATATCAGGACAATGCTTACCTTAGGATTTGCAATTATAATCTCTTTAAGAGTCATTTTATTTCCTTAAATTCATTGTGGCAAGAGGAGTTTTTAAAAGTTAATTTATACAAAAGGTAGTTTTAATATAATGAAAGATTGTTACTTTTTTATAAAGGTAACAAAATAGAAAGATTTATATACCTTGATTTTTTGGAAAAGTCATGGGAACAAAAATCAAACCAAGAATAAGAACTGTAAGAACAGAAATGGACTTCAATCATCAAGGAAAAATACTTACAGCAGCGCATCCTTTTTACGGACCTGAAAATTCAAAAACACTTAAAAAATTGATAATGGCAGACAGATTGAGAGAACCAACAGCTTCTGAAACAGTTTCTTTTGCTCATGAATACTTTCTTGGAGAAGAACCTCAAGCGCAAGAAGTCACAGGAATAATGAAAGAAAGATATTTCAGAGGATTCACGGGAGTTCTTTTTGTTCCTGAAAACAATGGAAAAGGACTTGCTCATTTCATAAATTACCCTGAATTTGATGGACGTTCAGTTGTTAATACACAAAATCTTATTGAAAGAATCGGTGAATCCTATGCACAGGTTTCTTTTGAGTATTTAAAGGAAGGTGTTGTTCCATGGAATGAAGTTGCAAAGCAACCTTATTTTGTCGCTTTCGGACAAGGAAAAGAAGGCGCTGAAAAACTTGCAGAACTTGTATCAAAGCATCCAAGACGAGAGGCTTACGCTGCGATTCCAAATCTTTCAAAGATGAAAAATCCAGAATCAAGAGTTGCGGTGTTGGACTCCGGTTGGGGTGGCGACAGGCTTGGTGTTGACTTCCTTGATTTGGGCGACAACGAGGGTGGTTTTGCTTTTGGGGTGTCTGGAGTGAGCGAAGCGAACGACGCGACGCGAAAGTAGGATTTGGTTAATTTTTTAAATTGTGTTTCATTCTAGTTTTTGTCTTAGTTGGCTTGAAAAAAGCTTGAGCTAAGGCCACACACCAAATTATTTGGTAAAATTCAATCATGACATTTAGTAAGTTTAATCTGAAACATGAAATGGTGGTGGTAATTGGTAGTTTGGTTACATAATTGCGATGTTGAACTCCAATTGGAATGGCAACAGGCTTAATGTTAACTTCAATGATTTGGGCAACAACGAGAATAGTTATGCTTTTGAAATGGCTTTAGCTCCTAAGATAATTGCCATGAAAACTCACAAAAATCTTTATCCAAGAATTTACAATAAAAAGAATTTAGTTCTTGCCTGGAAAAAGGCAAGAAAAGGTAAAACGAAAAAAGATTATGTAATAAAATTTGAAGAAGATTTACCACAAAATCTAAAGTCGTTACATGAAGAATTAAAGCACGAAAATTATTTTCCAAAACCCTTGGAAACCTTTATCTTGAGAGATCCAAAGACACGCAGGATTTCGAAATCTGATTTTCGCGACAGAATTGTTCATCATGCCATATGCAATATTATAGAACCAATTTTTGACAAAACTTTTATTCACGATAATTGCGCAAACAGAAAAGGAAAGGGGAGTTTATTTGCCATAAAAAGATTTGAAAAATTCCAAGGAAAAATAACCAGGAATTTATCATCTGAAGGATATTGCTTGAAGGCAGACATAAGACATTATTTTCAAGAGGTTAATCATGAAATTCTTATGGAGATAATTAAGAGAAAAATAAGCGATGAAAAAGTAATTTTTCTTGTAAGGAAAATACTTGAGAACCGAAATTCCAAGAGAGAGAGAGACGCGGGCTTTTGTATTAAAGAAAAAGGAAT